>MDTC01068684.1_pt1 | contig 145958 bp, 153 predicted proteins | sample 811181 | NCBI WGS metagenome assembly MDTC01 (sample SAMN05326644, study PRJNA326480) | marine metagenome | isolation source: seawater | place: Pacific Ocean: North | collected 2011
CCAGAGCCAGAGCCTGAGCCTGAGCCAGAACCTGAGCCTGAGCCTGAGCCAACTCCTGGCCCCTAGCAACTCGCAGTTAGCTTGAAGTAAAAAAATTCTCCAAAATTGAATGACCTTCGCGTGTCAAAATTGATTCAGGGTGAAATTGAACCGCTTCAATTTTAAAGTGTTTATGTCTTATCCCCATGACTATCCCATCATCAGTTTCGGCTGTTATTTCGAGTGCATCGGGAAGAGAGCCTCGATCAACTATCAGCGAATGGTAACGAGTTGCTTCAAAAGGGTTTGATAAACCTGAGAAGACTCCCTCGTTTACATGAGATATTGGTGATGTTTTTCCGTGCATAATATTTGGGGCTCGAATCACGTTCCCACCAAAAAATTCACCGATGCATTGCAAACCAAGGCAAACCCCAAAAATAGGTTTTGAATCTTTGAATTTATTTATGAGCTCCATAGAAATTCCCGAATCAGCTGGTGTTCCTGGTCCAGGACTTATAAGAATTGCATCTGCATTCAAATTTTTGACTTCATCAATAGTGATCTTGTCATTGCGATAAACGACAGGTTCCATACCGAGCTCACCTAAATATTGGACGAGTATGTAAACAAAGGAATCGTAGTTATCTATGACTAATATGCGTTGACTCACGGACTGGAGGGTAGTAGATATCTTGTAAATACACCACTAAATACCGTTCTTAGTTATTGGCATCTATTATATAAGTATGGGAAAACCTCCGAAAGAACGAACGTCCAGTAAGCGGATTACTGAAAAGGGAACACGTCCAGACAACCTACCTCCAGTTGGTTCATCATCTATGGGGTATGTGTCATCCGGAAAAGTAAGTTCTCGATGGGTAGCGCCAACAATGTTCAGTTTGTTGGGTCTTGGAACAGCAATGATCATTGTGAATTATGTAGATCTGCTACCTGGCGGAACAAGTAATTGGTACCTTCTTGGAGGTTTAGGACTTGTTCTCGCAGGAATAGTCACAGCGACTCAATTACATTAATAAAAGCATCCTTGTAGATCGTGAGCAATATTGATAATTACATTTATGTAATTATCCCCAAAGTTCCACACAGCCTGTGGATAACTAACACTATCCCCTTTAATAACATTGTTAACATTATCAACATCATCCACAGGAATGAAGAACGTCTATAATAATTTTCTCATTCTTCCTTTATAACTAGATCCATTTCTGACATACAGTGACGGGGTGGATCAGGAGTTTCGTTCGTTGCAACAGTCATTCTTACTTCACTTCCACAAGACGAACAGCGAAAATTTAGCTTTACTTTTCTTAATTCTCCAGCTGGAGGAGGTTCTGGCAAAGGGGTAGCTAAAAGTCGTAAAATACTGAACCCAATTCTTAAAATAACATAACCCAGCGCAATCGCAAACAGAACAAAAATTACGGTACCGAACATATCTCCATGCTAGGGGAAATTTTCAAAGTAGATCATAATCAAAAGAAATGAGTCAAGAATTCGTTGGGAACCACGACAAGTATCTGCAGATGTGGCAATCTCTAGAAGTACTTAAACTAACGCTAAAGGATGGATATGGATCTTGAATTACCTCTTCTGATAATAAGAATCGCTTTAGGTCTAACATTAGCCGCTCATGGATATAACAAATTTTTCAAAGGTGGGAAAATCGAAGGGACAGGTCAATGGTTTGACAGCATGGGTATGCGACCTGGAAAGGCACATGCTTTTCTAGCTGCATGTGGGGAAATTGGTTCGGGACTTTTCCTTGCTGCAGGATTTCTCACGTCGTTTGCATCATTAGGCTTTGTCGGGCTGATGTCAGTTGCTTACTGGACAGTGCATAGCAAAAACGGTTTTATGATCATTAATGAAGGATGGGAATACGTTTTCATACTTGCTATAACAGCGATTACAGTCGCAATGCTAGGACCAGGAAAATGGTCAATAGACTATGGAATTGGTTGGGATAATGAACTTGATGGATACACCGGATTATTTATTTCGGGGGGTGGAGGAGTTATCGCAGCAGCAATATTACTAGCGATCTTTTACCGTCCTCCAAAAGATGAATCAGTTAGTTAGATCAGTTATCGACGCTTTTCATTTCTCATATCAAAAGCAACTTTGATTGCGCCTTTGGGCCCTGCTTCTGCTGCGTGACGAATCGCATCTTGATATCTTTCGAGCGGATATGTGGCACTGACCAATCGCCCAAGTTGCTTCTCGCGAACAAGATCAAAGGCCAAGTTATAACTTGTAGTACGGGATCCATCTTCAAGAGTCTCTGTTCCGTATGTATATGATCCGACTATCTCTATTTCCCGATGCCAAAGTGAAGTTAAATCAATTGAGATAGTTCCAGGAATTCCCATCATTACTATGCGACCCCTGGGTCTCGTTGTTTCTAAAGATGTAGTAATTGAATTTGCATTACCGACAGCATCTATTGTCACATCTGCTCCGCCCGATAAAGAATTTCCTATCATTTTGCATCCAGTTACGCTTCGAACTGCTCTTTTCAATTCTTTAGGCTCAACAACAAGATCTGCACCGAGTTCGCTAGCCAATAATTTCTGTAAAGGATATTTCGCTGCCACAATAATCGTTCCAGCATCAGTGAAGGATCGAACAGCACCAATTGCGCACAACCCCATGGTTCCGGCACCTTGAATAACTACTACATCATCGGTTTGAATCTTACCTTTCAAAGCTGAATGAACTCCACCAGCTGCTGGTTCTAAAATCACAGCCGCTTCATCGGAAAGATCAGATGGAACTTCATGTATCTGCGAAGAGTGGGCGACAAGCTGAGTACTCCAACCTCCACCAGTATCACAACAAAATCCAACTTGAATTCCATCTCCTATTGGTCCGCTAAGAAGATATCCATAATCATCACCATCACCTGGGCACGCTCCTTCAAAAGCTGGGCGCTCACCGCGGCTTTCGGCTCCCAAAACAGGTTCAAGTACGACCCTCGTTCCGTCTTCGAGTTCGCCGAATACTTCATGGCCCGGTATAAAAGGAAATGAAACTAATGGATCAAAATATTGACTCGATTTACCATCAACAGTTGCTAAATCACTCCCACAGATACCTGAAAGGAGAGGGAAAACTCTCATCCAACCATCTGCAGGGATTTCTGGCGGCTCAATATCTTTTAAACTAAGCGGCCCAACTTGGGATCCTATCCCAGGAATAAATTTTGATCCGATAGATGCAGTAGCGTATTTCAATTCTTTTCGTTCAAAAACTAAAGCTTTCACATTATTAACACTAGAGGATTAGAAAGTATTTTGGTAAAGAGAACCGACAACATCAATAAACTTTCGAAATCAATTAAAGAACTGCGCTAGTTCAAAGAAATAGAGTTCAGATACCATTGCTGAAAATGATGTGCCAATCTTAGTGAAGGCAATAGAGGAGATTCCATGAGCGATTTCAAGAATAATTCCGGTGTAGCACTTGTTATTGGGGGAACAGGCGGGATCGGATATGAAATCTGTAAATTACTGGCTGAAAGAGGAAGTAATATCGCATTTACTTTCAGAAATAATTTACAAAAAGCAAAACAACTTTCAGATGAAATCACGAACTTAGGCGCACGGTCACTAAAGAAGTCTTTAGATCTCAATGATCAAGAAGAAGTAAACAACTTTATTGAATCTTTAAGTAGTGAGGGGGGTATTCACACATTGGCTTATGCAGCTGGTCCAGTTGTGCCTCAAATACATTTATCAAAAATTTCCCCATCGTTATTCTCAGAGCATCTAAATTCAGAAGTCAATGCCTTCTTTAATTCTGTAATAGCGGCTCTTCCTTTAATAAGGCAACAACAAGGATCAATTGTTGCAGTCACATCTGCAGCTACAAATAAATACCCAATTAAAGATGGCTTATCAGCGAGTCCGAAAGCTGCTATTGAGATATTGATCAAAGGGTTAGCAAAAGAAGAAGGTCGATACGGGGTCCGTGCAAATGCTGTAGGGCCAGGGATGTTAACCGATGGCATGGCAGCAACACTTATTGATAGAGGTGAATACAGCCAAAATGATCTCAACATTGCCACAGCAAATATACCGCTCAGTAAATACGGTCAAGCTATTGATGTTGCCGAGGCAGTTTGTTTTCTGGCGTCGCCTAAAGCCCAATACGTTACTGGCCAGATTCTTAATGTTGACGGGGGTTATACGGCCTAAATAGAATTAAACTTTCTATCCTTGATTACTTTCATCTAAAGCTTTATCAAATACCTCTTGTAATTTAATTCTTAAGTCTTGAGTGAATTGTTTCCGTACTGAGGTAGGAACTCTTCCTCCATTTGGATTTATCAATTCCATAGGTTGTCCTACAACTATTCGTACCCGTGTTCGTTTAGGAAACTTTGAACCAGGAGGTAAAGCTGGCTCAGTTCCACCAATGCCTATTGGAATCACTTTTGCACCTGTTCGAGCGGCTAAAAAAGCAGCACCATCATATGCTTCACCAACAGTACTTCCAGTTTGACGAGTGCCTTCTGGGAAAACAATTATTGAAGCACCTTGCTCAAGAAGTGATTGCGCTGCCTTAAGTGCATCTCGATCGGCAGCTCCTCGGTTTACGGGAACCCCACCAACTGCAGCAATAATCCAAGAAAATAATCCACCAGAGAAAAGACTCTCTTTTGCGAGCGCATGGATCATTCGGGGTGTTTGTACCACAAGCAACGGCGCATCTAGATTTGATCGATGCACTGGTGCGAGAATCACAGGTCCTGAAATATCAAGAAAATGAGCGTTTCTTCCCCGCACCCTGAAATATGGATAAAGAAAAATCCGAATCGAATACCACACTATTTTTCTAAATAGACGTCCCCCAATGGAAGATGAAACGCGTAATGCTTTCATTTGCCTTTGGCCTAAATCAGATGACGAAGAAGACACATCTACCTCCTCATGGGGAATAATCTAATCAAATGTTGCGTGAGGTTTATTCTCTTTTAACCCTGTTGAAGTGACGCGTATAAATTCAGCTTTTTCCCAAAACTCAGAGATTGTACGAGCATTGCTGTAGCTCATTCCGCTTTTTAAACCAGCCACTAATTGAGCAATTAATTTTGCAACTTCGCCTTTATAAGGGACTACCCCCTCAACTCCTTCGGGGGCACGTTGCTCGAAATACTCATCATCAATTAGTTCACCGGTACGGATGGCTCGTGCTTCTATTGCTTCAAAACTTGCCATTCCTCGCACACGTTTAACTAGTCCTTTTGGTGATGATTCAACTTCGCCGGGACTTTCTTTAGTCCCAGCAAACATTGATCCGATCATTACTGAATCAGCACCAGCTGCAATAGCTTTCGCAATATCTCCTGATGTTTTGATGCCACCATCTGCAATAACTGGGATTGGAATTTCACTTGCCGAAAAGATAGCAGTTAGTTGCGGAACGCCAACGCCTGCTACTAGACGAGTGGTGCATACTCCTCCAGGGCCTACGCCGACTTTAATTGCGTCAGCGCCAGCCTCGTAAAGATCCTCTGCCCCAGCCTGAGTGGCTACATTACCAGCGATAACATCTGTATCTGGAAAAGAGCTTTTCAATTCTTTTAACGCATCAATAGCATGCTCGGCATGACCATGAGCAATATCAAGAACAAGTACGTCAACCCCAGCATCAATCAGTGCTTTACTTCGTACTAAAGCATCGTGGTCCGTACCTATTGCCGCACCTGCAATAAAACTAGAGTTCGTATTTTTAATATTTTCTACCATTTTCGCCTGGGACTCAACTGTCATAAAACGGTGAAGAATTCCTACCCCACCTAGAGATGCTATGGCTATAGCCATTTCCTGTTCGCAAACCGTGTCCATATTAGCGGCAAGAATAGGAAGGTCGATTTCTATATTGGCTGTTAAGCGTGTTTTTAGAGATACGTCTTGCCTGCTCCTGATTGAAGAACGTCTTGGGACAAGGAGGACATCATCGAATGTCAATCCAGTCTCTAATCTTTCAGATGCTTTATTGCCTACGGTCATAATCTTTCCGAATATTTTAGTACCGCAAGAAGACTAGCTCACGAAATGCTTCTCGCCTAATAATTGACGAATCTCATTTTTTAAAATTGAAGTAGTCAATACGCTCTAAAGTAGGCATCATACATACGATAGGAACACATGAGTATTTCAGACGGCCCGTACTATGAAGATATGGAAAAGGGTCTGATTTTCCCTGCTCCGCCTCCAGTACTCGTTGACTCAGGTCTAGCGTCAACATACCAATCCATAGCTGGAGAAGCATTACCTTTAGTTCTTGATCCCAGAATTAGTAAGGAGGTAACCGGAGTAGAAGAACGTATCGTTAGTCCTGGGTTACTCCTTCATCTTTCAATCGGTGCAAGTACTGTAGCTACAAAAAAAGTTATCGCTAATCTTTTCTATCGAAATGTCAAAATATTACGACCAGTTTTTCTTGGTCAAATACTGCACACAATAACTGAAGTAGTGGCCCTTCAAGACAGTCAACCCAAGGATAAGCAAGCACTGAGAGGCAAAGCATTACTAAAGATTACAACGTTCGCAAATGATGAAAAAGTCCTTGAATATTATCGTGCTCCGTTAGTTCGTCTCAAAGGTCAAGTTTTGCCTGGTCACAATGATGATCTAGGAGACGGTTCTGAGCTAGACCTCAGCAATTTTCAACAACCGAGTTACGAGAATTGGGATCTGAGCTACCTGAAACGATACGAATCAGGTGTTCCAGTTGGATCGATTAAAGACCCTTTGAAAGACGTTGTTGAACAGGCACTTGCTTTAGTCCGCTTAACGCAAAATGTAGCTTCAGTTCATCGTGATATCACAGCATCTCCATATCCCAATCGCCTTGTTTATGGTGGACATACCGTAGCTTTGGCTCAAGCCTCATTAAGCAGAATATTTAGAAATACAGCTACTGTCCTCGGATGGCATCACTGTAACCACACGGGACCCGTATTTGAAGGAGACTTACTCTCATTCGATCATGAAATATTAGAAAAACAAAAATTTGCTTCGGGAAATATCATTGCGGTTCGGTCAAGAGTCTTTGTGCATCGTAATGATGAAGAACCTAAAGAAGTTCTTGACTGGATCCCTGTTATTCTTACAAGCTGAATAAGGAGAAATTCATGAATGATCCACTTAACTCATTCCGATTAGATGGAAAGGTCGCAATAATTACCGGAGCTTCTAGCGGAATTGGTGCGCAGACAGTCAAACTTTTTAGTCATCTTGGAGCTGATGTAGTGGCAGCAGCCAGAAGAGAAGAGAGATTAATTGACCTCTCTAATCAATACCCGAATGTGATGCCTGTGAAATGCGATGTGGGAAATGAAGAAGATTGCAAAAATTTGGTTGAAACTACATTTAATAGGTATAAAAAGATTGATATTCTTGTCAACAACGCTGGTATTAGTGACCCTGTTCAAGCTTTAGAAGAAGACCTTGAACAGTTCAAAAGGGTTATCCAGATAGACTTAATTTCTTGCTTCCACCTCGCACAGTTATGCGCACTTCGCATGAAAGAGCAAGAGTCTGGAGGCGCAATAGTAAATGTTGCTTCTATCCATGGTTTTGTTGGTTCGTCTCCTAATAATCAGCCCGGATATACCGCTGCAAAAGGGGGACTTGTAAATCTAACTCGGGAACTTGCTTTAGAATGGGCACGACATGGTATTCGAGTAAATGCAATTGCACCAGGATACATAAGTACTGAATTGACTGATGAAATGATCGCTGGAGAAAGTGGCAGAACATGGATAGAACGGAATACTCCGATGAGACGCCCTGGAGAAGTCGAAGAACTAGATGGAGCGATGCTGCTACTCGCATCTGAAGCAGGAAGTTACATCACTGGAGAAACTATTACCATTGATGGAGGTTGGTTAGCGAGATAGGTGCGATTGCCGAATTCTTTCCAATAACTAGTAGATCGCCTACCGTAGGGTAAAACCAAAGGATTCAATTTAATGAAGGCAGCAGTTTTCAAGCAACCAAATCATCCACTTTCTATCGAAGAAATTGATATTGAAGAACCACGTTCAAGAGAGGTTATGGTCAATGTATCGCACTGCGGAATTTGCCATAGCGATTTATCAATGCTCGACCTTGGCGGTGCCGGGCAGCTACCCATAATTTTAGGGCATGAAGCTGCCGGGACTATTGAGTCAATAGGTTCAGACGTTACATCTGTTGAGCCTGGAGATAAAGTTATGCTGACGCCTCTAGCAGTTTGCGGACAATGTTATTGGTGTTCGCGTGCTGAACCAACTGCATGTATTGAAGCGCAAAGCTTTACTAGCGGGTTACGTCCAGACGGAACATCACCATTTTCAGATAATGGTCAATGTGTGCACCGCGGCCTAGGAGTTGCTGGTTTTTCAGAAAGAACAATTGTTCAAGAATCAGGGGTTGTAAAAATTGATCAAGACACTCCCCTTGATATTGCCTGTGTTATCGGCTGTGCGGTTCAAACAGGAGTTGGTGCTGTTTTTAATAGTGCAAAAGTTGAGGTCGGTTCAACTGTCCTCGTAACAGGTCTCGGAGGAATAGGAATATCAATAGTGCAAGGAGCTCGAATAGCTGGTGCAGAAAAAATAATCGTATCTGATCCAGTCGCTGAAAGAAGAGAAGCCGCCTTACACTTTGGTGCCACTTACACAATTGATCCTTTCAATGACGAATTACTTCCGAAGGTTCTAGAAGAAACAGGAAATATAGGAGTTGACTATGCTTTTGAAGCCGCAGGAGTAGCAGCGTTAGTCGATGATTGTGTTAATGCTTCCAGAACTGGTGGGAGCACAATAATTGTTGGTGTTGATGCGACATTGGCAACTGTTCCTATTCTTCCAGTAATGATGGCGACAATGGGAAAAAAAATAATCGGTTCACTTCTAGGCGATTGCCATCCTCAAAGGGATATCCCTAGGTTTATAAGTTTATGGAAATCGGGGAAATTAGACCTTGATGGGATGATTAGTCATCGAGTTGCATTAAACGATATTAATTTGGGGTTTGAAAATGTGCGCCAAACTAAAGGAATACGAACGGTTGTTGAGGTAGCTACAACGTGACCACTTCATCAAATGCGTTATTAGATTTATCTGGAAAAGTAGCGATCGTGACCGGTGGGAGTCGCGGTATTGGTAAATCCATTGCAAAAAATTTCGCCAACCATGGTGCAAAAGTTGTAATCACCAGCAGAAAAATTGATAGTTGCCAAACTACAGTTAATGAAATCATTGAAGGCGGTGGGAAAGCCCATCCAGTGGCAGCGCATATGGGAAACTTGGATGACATTGAGGAGCTAGTCAAAAGAACTGTGGAAGTTTATGGAGGCATAGACATCCTAGTTAATAATGCAGCGAACCCATTGATGAAAGGCATAGGTGAAATAACACCTGAAGCTTGGGAGAAAACGTTAAATACAAATCTACGAGGCCCAGTTTTCTTAGTTCAACACGCTCTTCCCTATCTCGAAAGGAGTAGTGCAGCATCCGTAATTAATATTCTAAGTAATGCCGCCTATATGTACGCAGCGAATCACTTACTATATCCAGTTGCAAAGGCAGGGTTAGAAGCAGCAACTAGATCAATGGCAGCTCAGTTAGCACCTAATGGCATTCGTGTGAATGCTCTGGTACCAGGTACGGTAGATACTGACATGGTCAGAGCTATGCCACCAGCTTTTCAGAAAGCATCAGCTGAAGCCTCGCTACTAGGCAGAGCAGCTAATCCAGAAGAAATTACACCGATGGCACTATTGTTAGCTTCAGAGGGAGGAAGCTTCATGACCGGCCATACTTACTTTGTTGACGGAGGCCAAAGTTATAGGTGAAATCATTAACTGTGACAAAGCAATCTGACTCATTGTATGATCAACAAATTGTTGACATAAGTTGGCTGGAATTCACATTTTCTTTGAGTCTCGTCGCTGTGACACTGCTGTTGTCTGTTTTTCTCAAATTACAGATTGAGAAATCGTTGTTTGTAGCTTCGGTTAGAGCTGCGCTCCAATTACTTGCAGTTGGTCTTTTCTTCACTGCTATTTTTGAACATGGATTTGCAGAGCTCTGGTCATGGCTTTGGGTCACCTTCATGGTTTTACTAGCGACCTCGATTACTCGTAAGCGTGTTCCAACGGTGAAGGGTTTATCACCAGTTGCTTTCATTGCGATCACGAGTTCAGTTGTAATGGTTGACAGCATTGTTTTCTTTTTAACTATCATTGAGTACACACCGATAAATATTGTGGTGATATCAGGTATTACAGTCGGTAATATTGTCCCTTCTACAGTTCTCGCAGTTCAGCAACTCAATTTGCAGCTAACAAGTCGACGTTCAGAAGCTGAATCCCTTCTTGCTTTAGGAGCTGATAAACAAATACTAACTAAATTTTTTGCTCCGGAAATCATCAAAACTGCTCTAACAACGCAAATTGAAAGAACAAAAGTTGTTGGATTAATTGCTCTACCGGGTGCAATGACTGGTCTACTTTTAGCAGGGACTGAACCAATGGATGCTGTACTCATCCAATTAATCGTTATGTACATGATTCTTGGATCAGCAACCGTTACGGTTTGTATTATCGTTTGGTTTGGCTTGAGACTCTCGCTGACAAAAGATTTGCGATTAACATCCCCCGAAAATACTATTTAGTTTTTGTCATTAATCACGGCATTTATTTTTAGCGCAATTTCTAAAGGTGATTTCCCGCCGGTTTCAAACTGTGCAAACTGTTCGTAAATATTCTGACGATCAGCTAGTAATTCATGAATTGCACCAAAAGGATTTTCTGAAATAAGCAAAGGACGAATTTTAATTCCTTTGTCCTTGGTTAATCGTTTGACAATTTCTTTCGGGCTAGCTACTAAGCAAAATATTTCTCCTGAATCTGACAAAACCTCAACATTTCGTGGGTCAAGGACAGCACCACCGCCAGTGGCAATAACAACGGCAGATAAGCTTGCAACTTGCCGAACGATTAACCGCTCACATTCGCGGAAATATTCCTCACCATGATCACCAAAGATTTTATCTATAGGCCCATATCGTTTAGCGATTTCATCGTCTGTGTCAACAAACGTCATACCACGAATCTTAGATAATTCTTTACCTACTGAACTTTTTCCAGTTCCCATAAATCCAGTGAGGACGATATTAGATATCAAAACTTATTCTCCTAATGACAAGTGTAGACATCTACAATGATCTGCGCAGATAATTTCTTCTACTACTTTAATCAAGCTAGGTTAGTAATGTGATCACAGGAATTCATCATGTAGCAATATCAGTACCTGCTTTAGATGAGGCAGTTGACTTTTATCATGGAACACTTGGATTCGAAAAAGTTTTCTCAAATAGTTGGTTTGGGGATCGAGACCAAGCTGACCAGGTCATTGGGTTGAAAAATACTCATGCAAAAGTACAAATGCTTAAAGCGGGAAATGCATATCTAGAACTATGGGAGTACATCAAACCTAAGCCGCTAAAGCAAGAATTTAATTATTCACCTGCAAATCATGGAATAGCTCATATTGCTTTACAGGTATCAAACATTGATGCGGAATTTGATCGCTTAAGCAATGCTGGGATGACTTTTCACCAGCCTCCAGTAGATCTAGGGAATTCACATGCTATTTATGGGAGAGATCCCTTTGGTAACGTCATTGAACTATATGAAGTAACAGGAGAGAAAGCGTTATAAACCAATAGTTCAGGAATCCAGGAAATATTTGACTAACAAATGCGATTTTGCTTTTGAATTTAGCTACGCTCATGTTCGGAAGGTTGCCAGAGCGGACGAATGGGGCGGCCTCGAAAGCCGTTGTGGCGTTCTACGTCACCGTGGGTTCGAATCCCACACCTTCCGCCAAATTAGTTTTGTTTGGCTTTAGTCCTTCTAAGCAACGGATCAGCCACTCCCAAAGTTTTATCTGCTATTCGTAATACCCTTCCAGCAGCTCCCGGAGTGGAATTATCTACCAAGTTGCCCATAACTTGAAGTGTCATGTTTGCCATAAATTGGTTAGCTACAGCGATTCGTAATCCCGACCGCAGAATTAAAGGGTGACCAATTAAGTATGAGAAACGACGTCCTGTTCGCAGAAAACCATCGAACCGTTCTCCAATAATTTTGTCGTAGTTATCCGAAGCAGTTTGAGGATTTTCAAGGAAAAGATCAGAGATAAGCATTCCTGATTCAAGGCTGTAATCAATGCCTTCCCCGTTCATGGGATTTATCAAACCTGCTGCATCTCCGACCGCAACCCAACCTAAACCATTGCGTTTTTGAGCTGTCATTGGCAATCGCCAAGCTCGAGGTTTTTCTAAGTATGGCCCAACTTCCCATTCGTCAGCTATGAGATCCCGGTAGATATCGCAGAGAGTATTTAAGTTAAGCTTACGAAAGCCCTTCATAGTTGAAAGTGCTCCTACTCCTAAATTTACTGTTCCATTTCCTGTTGGGAACATCCAACCATATCCAGGTATTGGGGTGCCATCAGAATCTCGCATAGCTAGAGATGCCTCAAGGTACTCATCTGCATGCCGAGGACTTTCAACATAAGTTCGGATAGCTATTCCGTATGGCTCGTCTGTTTTTCTTTCTGTCCCAAGCATTCTAGCTACTTTGCCAGGGGCACCAGATGCAGCGACGACTAGATCAGACGTCCATTTCTCAGCTCCACTACTAACTCCTACCACCCGACCGTTTTCAATTTCCGGTAAGGCTTCCGTTTGATAAAAGATCTTTGCTCCTGCTTCTGAAGCTGCCTCGAGAAGGTGAGAATCCAATTCCTTTCGTGTCCAGACAGCTCCATATGGTGGAAAAGTTCCTCCGCTTGGCCATTTAAGCTCCCGACGAGTCTTTCCTGCAATCATCCTGAGCCCAGTAATCTTGTGAACACCACTCAAGTCAATGTCTAAGTCTTGTAGCGCCCCGATCGCCCTTGGCGTCAAGCCATCCCCACAAACCTTATCTCGGCCCTCTGCAGCTTTTTCAAAAATAGCGACATTTGCGCCGCCTCGCGCCGCCTGAATTGCAGTAGCAGCCCCAGCTGGACCGCCACCAATAATAATTATGTCGAAATCTGCCACCATTTTATGGTGCCTGACAGTTTATAATAAACCGCATTTTCTGAGAAGATTTTCGTGGTCATTAGTCACGTTTACTTTGGAAAAAGTTGGTTAATAAATCCCCGCATTCGTTCTGCAAAACTCGAGGTAATACGGAATATTCATGATTTAAACGAGGGTCACAACCTACCTGATATAAGCTTCCTAAGGCACCAGCTTTTGGGTCCTCGGCTCCGAAAACAACACGCGCAACTCTCGCATTTAAAGCAGCACCAGCACACATCAGGCAAGGTTCAAGTGTTGTTACTAGAGTCGCTCCATCTAAGCGTGAGGTACCAAGCTTCTTCGCTGCATCTTGAATAGCTAGTATTTCTGCGTGTGCAGTGGGATCATTAAGCAATTCACGTTCGTTATGTCGTCTAGATAAAATTTCACCATTTAGAACTATAAGTGCACCAATAGGAACATCATCATGATGCTTGGCTAATGCCGCTTCCTCAATAGCTATTAACATCAATTGTTCATCAGTCATTTACATTCTCAGTCAAATAAATACCATTTTCTTCCACTATTGCCGTTAGAGATTCAAAGTACCAATCGCCTTTTACTTTTACATAAGTATCTTCATAGCGACCTATGATCCTGTGGTTTTTTCCGTTTACATGAGTATAGAGCATCAAAAATTTCCAATTCCCAGTTGCGGAAAGACCTGAGATCTTAATTACTGGATTAGTTACGATATGGCTTGAGCGCGCAATAAAATTGGCATTACGTAACCCGAACATAAACGTAGCGATCTCATGCGAGCCGACATACTTACGGGAATCAATATGTCCGCTTTCACCTATTTGCTGCCATGTTCCTCCTTTGGCAAATAATGCTGACACTGCATCCCCGTTATGGTCATCATCACATGCATCACAATACGCTGCTTTTAGTTTATGGATAGCTTCAATATCCTCAAGCTCTTCTATTTTTAACCGCACATCTTGGTAGATAAGGCCGGTGGTACGAACAACTTTTTTCTCTTGCCTAAGAAGTCTTTTGTCAAGATTCATACGGCCTATATTTGTTTTCCATTTCCGTTTCATAACGCAATCTTAAGCAGAGATTTAAACTTCTCAAATAGGACAGCTAATCTACGGATAGAAGAGGAATAAAATAAATGAACATTAATGGCGTATTTGATGAAAGATTTGCAGGAGTCGCTGAAGCATTACATCGCAATTTCACTGACCCTGGAGAAATCGGTGCTTCAGCTGCAGTAATACATAATGGCGAATTAGTAGTTGACATTTGGGCAGGGCACAAAGACGAAGAGCGAACTGAGGAATGGGGCAGAAATACAATAACTAATGTTTGGTCAACAACAAAAACAATGATGGCTATCTCTGCGCTAGTTCTTGCAGACAGAGGAGAGCTAGATTTTTATAAACCTGTTGCAGAGTATTGGCCGGAGTTCAAAGCAAAAGGTAAAGAAGATATTGAAGTCCGTCATATAATGTCACATACTTCAGGGCTTTCTGGTTGGGGCAAGAAAGTGTCAATGAGAGATGTTTGCGATTGGGAAAAATCAACTACGATTCTTGCAGGCCAAAAACCATGGTGGAAACCAGGAACATCTTCTGGCTACCACATGTTGAATCAGGGACATCTTGTAGGAGAGGTGGTCAGAAGAATAACAGGCATGTCAATCGGAACATTTTTCAAAACAGAAATAGCTGAACCTCTTGGTGCTGACTTCCATATTGGCTTACAGGAAAGCGAATTCCATCGAGTATCAAACGTCATTTACCCAAAGGAAGAATTAACTGACCAAGTGAAAGAGATGACGAAGTCACTAGGGAAATATCGAATAAGTGGAAAAGTTGCTATGAAAACTTTCATGAACCCAATTCCAGATGACGAATCTGCATGGGAACATTGGTGGAGAACAGCTGAAGTGCCTGCAGCAAATGGGCACGGTAACGCAAGATCGGTCGCGATGATCCAAGGTCTCATAAGTAATGGCGGTGAGATGAACGGCGTAAAGCTCCTTAAACAAGAAACGATTGACTTAATCTTTGATGAGCAATCACACGGACCAGACCTTGTTTTACTTATGCCGCTGCGATTTGGTATTGGTTATGGATTACCTAATGAAGAATTCCCCTTTCTTCCTCAAGATGGAAAAGTATGTTTTTGGGGAGGGTGGGGAGGATCATTAATCGTAAATGATGTTGATAACGGATTAACGGTTAGCTACATGATGAACAAAATGATGCAGACAGTCGTAGGAGATACACGAGGTCTCGGCATACTCGAAGCTGCTTACGATTCCATAAGATAAATTTTGTGCGGAGGAGGTGGGATTCGAACCCACGGTGGGTTTCCCCACACACGCTTTCCAAGCGTGCCGATTCGGCCGCTCTCGCACTCCTCCTGAAAATCACTTGAAATATCAAGAGATTACTTAGGGTAGTCATGAAAATTATCAATGCAACCCTCATTACCATTGAAAGCAAATAGACAGAGCTTTGTGTATTGTTTTATTAATTCGCTAGCATGAAAGGAACATCCGCTTTTGGATGTGGCGATTGGGTCCTGTGCAAACAGTGCCCGTGAACCGAGTCAGGGTCGGAAGACAGCAGCTCTCAGCGGAACTACTGTTGTGCCGCAGATCACCTAGTCGTCACTTCCAAGAGCGGGTGTTCCCAAAAAAAAATGAAGATTTCACATTGCTTCCACACATGGCACACCATGCAACTAGTATCTGATCGATGACTTATCAATCGTTATATCGAAGATATCGTTCTAAAACATTTCAAGAACTAGTTGGACAAGAACATATTGTTACAGCTTTAAAGAATGCTGTAACGGAAGATCGTGTAGGGCATGCCTATCTTTTCAGCGGCCCCCGTGGGACTGGGAAGACTAGTACAGCACGCATTTTAGGCAAAGCACTCAATTGTCTTGATTTGCAAGAAGGTGGAGAACCATGTTGTGAATGTGATTCTTGTATCTCATTCACGGACGGGACCTCATATGACCTTCAAGAACTTGACGCAGCATCAAATAATGGAGTTGAAGCAGTTCGAGAGCTCATATCGAAAGTCGCGTTAGGTTCACCAGGGAAAATAAAAACATACATTCTTGATGAAGTACACATGCTCACCACAGGAGCAGAAAATGCATTACTAAAAACACTTGAAGAGCCACCCAGCCACGTTGTCTTCATATTAGCTACTACTGAGCCTCATAAAGTAGCCCCGACGATACGAAGCAGAACACAGCATTATGAATTTGAGTTGCTTTCATCTGATGATCTAGAAAAACATATTCGATGGATCGGGGATGATGCTCAACTAGAAGTTACCGATGAGATGATTCATTATGTACTCCGAGCAGGTGGTGGGTCTGCACGAGATACCTTGTCAGCTTTAGAACAAGTCGTTACCGCAGGTGGCGTCCCTCATGATGGTGACACAGTGAGCGTAATACTTTCAGGAATAGCCCATTCTGACCCCACACTAGTAGTAAGCGGATTAAGTGATGCAATTCAATCAGGTAGAGACCCTAGGGTGATAGGTGAAGCATTAATCAGTAGGTTACGTGATGCGTTCCTAGTTGGGTTGGGATCTTCAATAGAACACTTGTCAGATCATCAAAAGACACAAGCGCGCGAACTTCAAGACAAAGCAAAGCTAGCAACATTAACCCGAGCCATTGAGATGATCGGGGGAGCTCTCATCGGTATGCGGCAATCCTTTGATCCAAGTATTGACCTAGAGGTAGCACTAATTCGATTAACGCATCCGACACTGAGTACTGAATTATCTGCTTTAGTTGAGCGAATTGAAATTCTAGAATCAGGGAATTTAGACTTTTCTGAATCTATTAGTAATGAGGTTTCTTCGATACCTCCTGCTGTGTTGTCTCCTAACAATGAGAGTGTGGCGAAAGCAAGTATCGAAAGTGAGGTACCTGTAGAGACATCTTCGAATGGGAGTGAACGGATTCAGGAAGCGTGGGATGCGTCCAAGCAAAACCTCAAAGGTTTAAGTAAGGCATTATTTAAGGAACTCTCAGTAACACTGATTGAGGGAGATGTTATATTCCTTGCGGCCCCCAACGAAACACATCGCCAAAAGTGCAATGACAGATTACATGAAGTAACGAGTGCTCTGAAAGACCGAACTGGGCAAAATTGGACGATTGAGATAGTCCTTAAAGATATTTCAACCCCAGAAAAGAAGAGCAAAGATCAGAAAATTAGCGTTGATGATGAGATTAGTATTGTAAATGTGGAATCACTGGAAGATGCCCCAGTTGATGCAGGAGATGAACTATCTGTAATTAGCAAAAGTTTTCCGGGAGCTAAGATAATTGATGAGGAAACATAATGACGTTGTTTTCACGGTGTCACCAAGAAATGAGTTTTTAGATGGGCATTTACACACCAGCCCTTCAGAAACTAATTGATCAGTTAGGAAAACTTCCTGGAGTTGGGCCAAAGTCAGCACAACGAATTGCATTTCATTTAATAAAGGTACCCGATCAAGATGCGCTCAGTTTAGCGAATGCGATCCAAGAGGCAAAAGAACGAGTTCGATTTTGTGAGTCCTGTTTTAATATGAGCGATGAACTGGTTTGTGTAATATGTTCTGACCCACAGCGAGATACTGGTCTCATTTGTGTTGTTGAAGAACCTCGTGACATTGTTGCGTTGGAGCGAACACATGAATACAAGGGCCTCTATCACGTTTTGCAGGGAGCAATTAACCCTATTGACGGGATAGGCCCCGAACAATTAAAGATTCGTGAACTTCTGGGGCGCCTTAATGGGAATATGGTTTCAGAGGTGATTCTTTGCACAAACCCAAACATCGAAGGTGAAGCGACAGCAATGTATCTCGCAAAACTAATAGAACCTTTAGGTATACAAGTTTCTCGAATTGCTAGTGGGCTACCAGTTGGTGGAGACCTTGAATATGCTGATGAACTTACTTTGGGACGTGCACTTGAAGGCCGGAGGAATATTACGGGAAATTCGTAAAAAGGCCTTAGCGGCTGACGAGTGGTGAATTCGCCAACCGCATTCGGAGGAGGGGAAATTTTCAATACATATAGCAGATATCCACATCCACTGGAAAAACAAGTAAATGATTGCCTGCGTATCCCTTAAACCTGTGGGAAATTCATCCCGAAGGTTACATTTATGTTACATTACGACGTTTATATTGTCAAATAAGCTGAATTTGGAGGTAAATCGCCTGTATCGACGGAAATTTCGCTAGTAAAGAGTTACATAATCGTCATAAATCAGAATACACAAAAGATTTAAATCTCCCGAATATTTTCTTAAACCTTAATGATTAGCGCATCTCCTTGGCCACCGCCACCGCAAAGCGCCGCTACTCCAGTTCCTCCACCTTGCCGACGGAGTTCATAAGCAAGTGTCAAGGCTAGACGGTTTCCAGACATTCCAATCGGATGACCTAAGGCAATAGCTCCCCCATTGACATTGACAACTTCATTTGAGATATCTAAATCTTGCATTGAAGCAGCCGAGACTGCAGCAAAAGCTTCATTAATTTCGAATAGGTCGATATCGCTCAAAGACATTCCAACAGCATGCAAAGATTTCGTAATAGCTCGAGAAGGTTGCGTCAAAAGACTTGTATCGGGGCCTGCAACCTGCCCGTAGGAGATAAGAGATGCTAATGGCGTAACTCCATGCCTTTCAGCAAATTTCTCGGATACGACTATAACCGCAGACCCACCGTCTGAGATTTGGCTAGCATTTCCAGCAGTTATGTTTCCACTTTGAGCGAAAGCCGGGCGTAATTTTCCAAGGCTACTAGAATCAGTATCTGAGCGAACTCCCTCATCAGTCATGAACTCAACAGGATCTCCTTTTCTCTGCGGAATCATCACTGGTACTATTTCCTCACTGAGCGCTCCAGAGGAAATAGCGATACCAGCTCGTCGGTGCGATTCGGACGCAATTTGATCTTGAATATCTCTATCAATAGAAGCAGAGGCTGCGTAACGCTCGGTCCCTTCGCCCATAAGTTCCTTCTCAAGGGCACAAAATAAACCATCATGCTGAATGACATCTACTATTTCTGCATTTCCATATCTGTAGCCACTCCGAGCTTTGGGGATAAGGTACGGAGCATTTGTCATTGATTCCATCCCCCCAGCGACTACGACATCAGCGTCACCTGCCTCGATCATTTGTGCAGCAAGATAAATAGCATTAAGCCCAGATAAACAAACCTTATTAATTGTAATTGCGGGAGTTGACATTGGTATCCCAGCGCTCACAGCTGCTTGCCTCGCTGTGACCTGCCCTGTCCCAGCCTGAAGAACCTGTCCCATAATGACATAGTCAACTTGATCAGGATTAATTTTTGCACGTTCCAAAGCTCCACTTATAGCAATTCCGCCTAAATCAGCAGCGCTAAAACCTGACAGCGAACCAGACAATTTTCCAATGGGGGTCCGTGCCCCTGAAAGCAACACAGTATTTTTCATCTAAACTCCAATCAACAGATAAAACCTAGCCAACCACGAATTCCTTTACACTAACAGGAAAAAAAACTTTGGAGCAATAATGATACTTACCGAAATTGACCATATCGCAATTGCAGTTCATGATCTTGAAGCAGCTATCGGATACTACAAAGATGCTTTCGGAGCAGAGGTTCATCATAGAGAAATAGTCGAAAGTGACGGAGTAGAAGAAGCATTAATCAAAGTTGCTGACAGCTACATTCAGTTAACCACGGCCACTTCGGAGGACTCCCCAATAGCGAAATTCTTAGAAAAGAGGGGAGAAGGATTACATCACGTAGGTTACCGAGTTGATGACTGTGGAAAAGCGTTAGCAGAAATGGTTAAAGCTGGTGCAACACCAATAGATGTAGCGCCACGTCCAGGTTCACGAGGGACAACAGTTGCATTTGTACATCCAAAGGGATCGTTCGGAACATTAATTGAACTTGTGCAAGAATAAACCTAGTTAAACTTTTTAATCAAACTTCAAGCATGCGTATTCATCTTATTGACGGGACATATGAACTTTTCAGGCACTTCTTTGGCGCACCTTCGCATTTAAATAGTAGCGGTCAGGAAGTTGGAGCTGTACGAGCCGTTGCTAGCAGCATGCTTTCTATGATTAACCAAGGCGTAACCCATATTGGTATAGCAACTGATCATGTAATTACTTCCTTCAGAAACGAACTTTATGGCGGCTATAAAGACGGTTCCGATCTAGACCCAGTCATACTTGGCCAGTTCAACTTGCTCGAAGAGGTATTGGATTCGCTGGGCTTCATGATTTTCCCAATGATTGAATTTGAAGCCGATGATGGTCTTGGCGCTGCAGCTCGTAAAGCAACACTTAATCCGAATGTTGAGCAAGTAATTATCTGCACTCCAGATAAAGATCTAGGGCAGTGTCTTACAAAGGATGAGAAAATAATTCAATACGATCGACGGAAAGAATTACGAATAACCTACGAAACAGTGATTGAGAAATTTGGTGTGGCACCTGAATCAATCCCAGACTATCTGGGACTCGTAGGTGACACTGCTGATGGTTTCCCTGGTATTAAAGGTTGGGGCGCTAAGTCCTCCGCTACCTTACTCTCGCACTACCATCACATTGAAAATATCCCTAACGATCATATGGAATGGGCAATGCAAGTCAGGAGCTCACAAAAACTATCAGAAACGCTCAATAATGATTATGAACTTGCCCTGCTATTTAAATTGATAGCGACAATAGATTACGACGCGCCAACCTTTGAAACAGTTCATGAACTTAAATGGAGTGGACCAAAAGACAATTATGAAAATATTATTAAGAGCATTGATGGTGATCGTATTTTGCAACGATTAGAGAAGATGGAAACTAACTAACCTTATTGAAGTAATAGCCACAATCTGCTCTAATTGAAAAATGGATCTAGAAAAGGCCGTTACATGGGCAAGCAACACACATCATGGTGTTCTCATCACTTTACGTAAAGACGGAAGACCGCAATCATCAGATATTGCCTATGCAGTAATAGGCGGGAAATTCTGCATCTCTGCTACAGCGCTAAGAGCAAAAACTAAAAATCTTCTCAGAGATAACAGAGCGGTTCTGCATATCACTTCACCGGAAACATGGTCATATGCTTCATTTGACGGTGTCGCAGAAATTACCCAGACTGCGCAACAACCCGAAGACCCAGTGTGCAAGGAATTAGCTACTGTCTTTACTGCTGTTCAGAAAAAACAACATCCTGACTGGGACGAATTCAATCACGCAATGATCAAAGATAAAAGATTGGTTATCAGATTTGTTCCAGACAGCGCAGTGGGGCAAATTAACTAAATGGATCTATCACGACATCATCAAGAGCTTCAGGACACTGGATACACCATTGTTCAAAATCTCATTGATCTTAATTTTGTAGATGAGCTTGTAGATGAGATCAAGAAGTTAGAAGTACGTCTCCAACGCGCTCCGGACAACAATAGGTTTGAAGGAAATCAAACAACGAGAACATACAACCTTCTTGCTCACGGAGATATTTGGCAACATATTCCCGTTCAGCCTCAAGTGCTTGAACTCATAGAAGGAGTAATAGGGGAGCAATGCTTGGTCTCATCACTTGCATCAATATCATTAGCACCCGGTGAAACAGCGCAAGTCATTCACGCAGATGACCAAGTACAGCCACTGGCGAAACCACACGTAGCTACCGTGTGTAATTCCATGTGGGCACTCACTGATTTTACTGAAGAGAATGGGGCAACTCGAGTTGTGCCCGGAAGTCATCGATGGCAAAACCCAGACTACTTTGGAGACCAATCTGACATTGAAAGTATTCCTGCTGAGATGCCGAAAGGATCCGTACTGATTTGGCACGGAAGCACATGGCACGGAGGCGGGGCAAATACCACAGAAGACCAAATCAGAATTGGGGTTGCAATGAATTACTGCGCAGGTTTTATAAGACAACAAGAAAATCAAAACCTTGGACTTCCACCTGATATTGTCTCAACGTTTACTCCGCAACTGCGACAGTTATGCGGTTTCGGAATGTATCGCGGATTGACAGGAAACATCGAAAAACATAGCCCCGCTTACTTGCTCTATGGCGATGAAGAAGAAACACAACTTTGGGACTACGACCCGATAGACCCAAACCCAAAATAGGAAGATAACTATGCACGAAATTACGCCCTTCACAATTGAAATACCAGAAGAACAGATTGATGATTTACACTCACGGATAAGGAATACACGTTGGCCCGAATCAGAATGTGTTGATGACTGGAGCCAAGGAATACCTCTTGCTTACACCAAAGAACTAGCCAACTATTGGCTTAACGAATATGACTGGCGTACCTGTGAAGTTAAATTGAACAGTTTTGCCCAATACATAACATCACTACAAGACCTTGACATCCATTTCATTCACCAGCGTTCTCCGCACGACAACGCCTTTCCTTTGCTTATTACCCATGGGTGGCCTGGATCAATCGTAGAATTTCACAAAATAATCGATCCGCTCACTAATCCAACGAAATACGGTGGGAAAGAAGAAGATGCTTTTCATGTCGTGTGCCCGACTCTTCCAGGTTACGGGTTTTCTGGTAAACCAACGAGAACTGGATGGGGAGTAGAAAAGATAGCTGAAGCATGGGATGAACTTATGGTACGTCTTGGCTATGAAAAATACGGGGCACAGGGCGGAGACTGGGGAGCTGCAGTAACTACACAGATAGGAAGAAATATAGGACATTGCGAAGGGATACACCTAAACATGCCAATAGGCAGACCGACGGCTGAAGCCCTGCAAGAACCCACAGACGCTGACAAACAGGCGCTAGAACGATTGACACACTACCAGCAATGGGATTCAGGCTATTCAAAGCAGCAAATGACCCGACCACAAACAATCGGATACGGACTCGTTGATTCACCTGTTGGCCAAATGTCATGGATCATTGAGAAGTTCTGGAGTTGGATGGACTGTGATGGACATCCAGAAAATATTCTCACAAAAAATGAACTACTGGATAACGTCATGATGTACTGGCTAACTGCATCAGGAGCTTCATCAGCGCGACTATATTGGGAGAGTTTCGGAAGTTTCGGTGGAGGAGAGAAAGTAGAAATTCCAACTGGCGTGGCATCATTCCCCGGCGAGATTCTCCAGTCTCCCAGAACTTGGTGTGAAGAAAGCTACAACATTACCCACTGGACGAATATGTCTAAAGGTGGACATTTTGCTGCATTCGAACAACCTGAACTTCTTATTGCTGACCTGAGATCCTTCTTTAAACAACTATAAAAAAATAATAAAGTTGCTGAGATTTATGGTTCAGAGCAGCTCCACCCATCATCAGGAACTATCAGATCCAATAGGTAATCAAAAACTACTTCTGTAACACAATCACTGTTAGTAAGGAATGCCCCATGTCCATCACCGTCAGAAGTGATGAGAACAGCATCACCAATAGAGTCCACTAGTCCCGGTCCCCACGCTAAAGGAGTAGCTGGATCACCTTCCATAGCAATAACAAGCGCCGGTGTCTTTAAATTTGCCTTTCCAAAGTGCAACGGATCGATTGCCTCAGGAAGTCCAGCGCACCCTGTGTCTCCCCTGATTGCAGGGCCAAAATGAAGTAGCTGATCTGCGATTTTATCAACCGCTTCCATAATGTACCTATCGGTTGGACGACCAGGGTCATCTGCACAATTCACTAAAAACAAAACAGCTTGAGAATTATCGTATGTTCCATCCTCCTGGCGACCAGCGAGTTGATCTGCCAATTCTTGATGAACTGTTCCATCAGATTGAGTAATAATATCATTGAAGCCATCAATAAGATCTGGCCATGAATAGGGAGAATACAGTGCAGAAGCCGTGCCCAACAAGAACTCTCCACGGGTTAAGGCCCTTCCACCAGTGACAGGAAGATTAGATATTTTCAAAATGTCGGAAACAATATTAAATGCTGCTTCTGCGCCACCATATTTATTCAAATCACAACTGACATCATTGTCACAATTCTCAGCAAACCGATTCCACGCTGTTTCAAAACCCTGACCCTGTATAGGAGTAAAAGAACTCACATGATCTGTAGGCGACACAGGCCCATCAAGGATCAAGGCTCTAATGTGTTCTGGAAAGAGCGATGCGTATACAGCTCCAATTCGAGTCCCATATGAATAACCCAAATATGAGATTTGCTCAAAACCCAAAGCTTCACGGATTCTATCCATATCTCGCGCCACGTTATTGGTTCCGACATGCAATGCAAGTTCTCCACTCATTTCAATACAAGCTTTGGCATACACGTGAGCCTCTGTGAATAAATCTTCCAGATTTTCCCCCTCTTCAAATACAGATTTCTCATCATTATCGGGTTCAAAAGGGCACTCAACTTTAGCTGACTCACCAACTCCCCTTGGGTCGAAGCCGATGATATCAAATTCAGGGAAAGCAAATTCCCATAATGATCCATACATTGATACCAACTCTGTCCCAGAAGCGCCTGGCCCACCAAAATTAATTAACAAAGGCCCTAATGAAGTAGCTGCCGAAGCTGGAATGCGTATTAAATCAATTTCGATCAAGCCTGATTCAGGCTCTTGATAATTCAGTGGAGCATTGACAACGCCACATTCATAAATTTCAAAACAAGATTTCCAAATGACTGAAGGCAGAGGGATGTTTACATTATCTTGTTCAGTTTCAGCGACTTCAATTTCCAGAATTGATGACTGTTCACTGGGAATAGATACTTCCGCATTTCCACATGCAAAAAGAGCAAATGAAAGGACTACAAAAGCAAAAGCAATCTTCTCAATTATCAGGTTAAGAAACATTGGTGAGCTTCAGATGATCTATCATCCCTTCTCGAGAAGGCCCTATTGGCGCCTCTTGATTTCTTTGATCACGATCAGCCCAAACTTTCATAATCTCCGCACTAATTTCTGGCTCAGATAATATTGAAGGATCGGCCAAAAGATTCATCATCTTCATAAAACCACGCCATACTTTCGACGAAGTTTGAGTAGCCGGCATCAAACCTTCCTTTAGGATTGATCGTTTCATTACCGTCATCTCATCATCAACTCCATCGGCTATGGCTCGACTGCCCCTATCAGAGTCAACGGATGCCTGGTACCAAGGAATAATGTTACCTTCAACAGCATGCAAGAAACTCTCAGATTGTGCTACAGAGTCTGAGCCATGATCACGAATCGCATCAGCAAGGAGATGAGCTTGCCAAAACCCAGTAGAGCAGCCCCTACCATACAAAGGGTTAGTGCATACGAGTGCATCCCCAATCATATGGAAACCGTCAACAACAACCTTTCCCTCTATCTTCAAAGATCGTTTACGATTCAATAGCCCAGCCATTGAGTGAACCTCTGTTATCGGTTCAGGTGCAAGACTAATCCATTCCTTAGCCGCAGGAATAGCATCAACTACGCTCTCAAACACATCCACATCTCTAATTCCCCAAAATGTTTTATCAGTATCGGATGTCGCAAATGTTATCGAGAACGTTCCGTTATCTCCCCAAAAGACACCGTATTTCAAATACCCAAGATCACCTGCTACCAAACGGTCTCCAACCGGAAGATCAACTCCATCGGGCAACCGATAAAACCGCGAGTAATAGATGATTCCAGTATCTTCAACAACTTCATCAGGTGTTCTAATACCAGCATCTCTTAGCCATTGTGGAGCCTGAGAGCGACGCCCATTAGCCGCTATGACACAATCAAAATCTTCATATTTCCCGTCGCTAAAGTGAAGTCCGATGACTTTTGGAAGTACTGAATCGTTTTTCTTCACACCGGTAACACCCAAACCGGTTCTAAGCTGCACATTAGTATTCTTCATAACTGTGTTACGCAAAACCCATTCAAATGTCGTACGCCTTGCCGCAAGCATCCGAAGGTTAATGTCTTCATCTAATATCTGACGATCGTCTAGAGTTTTTGGCATATGGTCAATCAAATTAATTTCAGTAACTCCGCTATCAAGAAGTGATTTTAATACCTCAGGATGGTTATCTCGAAGAATATTATGTAAACGACCCAGAAGAGCGTGTGAATGTCTTACTTGTGGAGCTCCTCTTCTATCCCATTCAAATGCCTCATCGCATGTCTTGGGCATCGGGGTTTGGTCACGTTCAATAATCGTTACGTTGTGGCCAGATTTTGAAAGTTCAAGAGCAGTCGCTAAACCTGTAACTCCAGCTCCGATAACTGCGAATTTCACTTAACTGCTCCTCGCTTCTTTAATAGTTTATGAGCGCTCGTATTCAATGAGAACTTCCAGTGGAGATCGTGTCGCATTTTTAGTAACAAATGTTGTATCGGCCTCAGAAGCTAAACGTGGGTTTTTCATGAAATTGCTAAGGAGTGAAGAACCGATTATAGCTTCAAGTCGTGCCATCTCATATCCCAGGCAAAAGTGCTTTCCTAAACCAAAACCCAAATGACCATAACGTCCCTCTCCGCCATGATGACCGCTTTTCCGTTCTTTACTCATGTGTAAATCATTTCTTGCGATATTAAATTCTCTTGGATCGTGAAAAATCGACTCATCATTGTTAGCTGATGCTAATTGGATATAGACCACTTGATCGGGGGGAATAGTAACATCGCTGAAGGTTACCTCTTGAACTGAGTATCGCAATTGACCTAACACGGGAGGGGAATGACGCATCATCTCTGAGAAAGCGTGATCAAACAATTCATGGTCCTCGAGGACAGCATTTAGTTGATCTGGGTGTAATAACAATTGGGTCCACATATTGGCTATTCCCTTATCAGTTGTTTCTCCACCAGCCACCAGCAATAAAGAAATAAACGCTTGGATTTCAGCCAACGTCAAACTCTGGCCTGAAGCTTCAGCATGAACAATTTTTGAAATAAGATCGTCCATAGGGCACGATTTTCGGGCTTCAATGATTGGTCCAACATATTCTGCTAATTGCTCATGGGCCAGAACACCTAGTTTTTGCTTCTCGGAACTGAACCGAGCTAATCCAGCCATCATCGTCGTATACCACTCATGGAAACGGTCATGGTCGCTTTGGTCCATTCCAAGCATGTCAACGATTACGTTAACTGGCAGACGCGTTGTGAATGCATCAACAAGATCGACTATCGGGCCTTTCGGAAATTTTTCAATAAGCTCTAATGCGTTTCGCTCAATTGCCTCGCAATAAGGTTCAAAGCGTTTCCCTACAAATTCAGGAGCAACGATTTTCCTATGGATAACATGCTCAGATCCATCTTTGTCAAGCATTGTTGGACCAAAAACGACCCCCAACGTATCTCGGTACAATCGATTTGAGAAGTCTTCATAATTTGAAAAGGCTTCCACACAGTCTGTGTAACGTGTCAAGATCCAGGTCTTCGTTATTTCATCAAAGAAAACAGGTTCGTCATGTCTCATTCGCTCCCATAGGGGATAAGGGTCTGCAAGATGTTCCTTGCTATGAAGCATTTCTGAAGTGATAGCTTTGATAGACATTGCAAAAACAGTACTTCAACAATATTTTTTGATCTATTTCGTAAGAAAAAACATGTATTATTCAACCAAATTACGGGGAAATTCATATTTTTTTTAAGAACTAGCGACTGAGTCATCGGTTTGTAGCCATACGCGTATTACGCTTACACAGCAATGGTTGAATATTCAATGCAAGACAAAATAGAAGAACTCCAAAAGAGAAAATCTGAAGCGCTTCAAGCTGGTCCTGAACGCGCAGTGGAGCGTCAACACGAAAAGGGGAAACTCCTTGCCCGTGAAAGAATCGATTATTTATTAGACGAAGGATCATTTCATGAATTAGATATGCTATCTCGTCATCGAGCACACGAAGCTGGTTTAGAAACGCGACCATACACTGATGGGGTTGTCACAGGGTGGGGGACTGTTGATGGGCGTAAAGTATTCGTCTTCAGTCAAGACTTCACCGTAATGGGTGGTGCACTGGGCGAGGTTTTTGCTGAAAAAATACACAAAGTTATGGATCTAGCGTTATCAACAGGTGCACCAATGATAGGACTCAATGACGGTGCAGGAGCGCGCATCCAAGAAGGCGTTGTTAGTTTAGATAGTTATGGAGGAATTTTTCATAGAAATGTCCAATCATCTGGAGTGATCCCTCAAATCAGTGTTGTCTTGGGACCATGTGCAGGGGGAGCGGTTTACAGCCCAGCTATGACAGATTTCATTTTTATGGTCAGAGAAAAATCTCACATGTTCATTACTGGGCCAGATGTTGTGAAAACAGTAACCGGAGAAGAAGTAACGTTAGAAGAATTAGGTGGTGCAACTAGTCACGCCAGCAAGTCAGGGGTAGCGACATTTGTTAGCGACAGTGAAGAAGAGGTACTCGACGCAGTCAAAACGCTTCTCACTTTTCTTCCTAGCAATAATATGGAGGAACCGCCACGTATTGAACCTACAGACGATCCGGAACGCCTCTGTCCTGAGCTTGCAGATATGATGCCGGATAGCCCAAACCTTCCTTACGATATGCGAGAAGTAATCGCATCAGTAGTTGATGACGGAGAATTCATGGAGTATTTCCCCTCATGGGCCCAGAGTATTGTCTGTGGATTCGCACATCTTGACGGTAATGTAATTGGCATAGTCGGGAATCAACCGCTTGTACTTGCCGGAGTATTAGACATTGAATCATCATCAAAAGCCGCACGATTTGTTCGCACATGCGACGCCTTCAACATCCCTTTACTCACACTTGTTGATGTTCCGGGTTTCCTTCCAGGTGTAGATCAGGAATACGGGGGAATTATCCGACACGGAGCGAAACTTTTATATGCCTACTGCGAAGCAACAATTCCCCGAATCCAAGTTATTACGAGAAAAGCCTATGGAGGCGCATATGTCGTTATGGACTCGAAATCAGTTGGATCTGATCTTTCATTTGCTTGGCCAACAGCTGAACTGGCTGTGATGGGACCACAAGGTGCAGTTGAAATTCTACACAAACGGGAGCTTCAATCTGCCGCTGATCCAGAAGCTAAGAAATCTGCTCTAGTAGATGACTATACTGAACGATTCGCAAACCCATATATTGCAGCAGAACGTGGTTACATTGATGACGTCATTGACCCATCAGAGACTAGAAGAAAAATAATTGCTGGATTTTCTGTTCTCAAGTCAAAACGTGAAGATTTGCCTCAAAGAAAGCATGGCGTAATACCCCTCTAGATCAATGATTGAAGAACCTAACTACTTAAGAATTAAGCCAGAACCAACCGACGACGAGAAAGAAGCGATTCTTACAGCATTCAGTCAACTATGGCCGAAAGATGAGAAACAATCTATTTCATATGAATGGCGATTTAGTGGGCGTTGGTGGGCTGATAAATCAAACCCTCGATCAGTGCATCGTTCATGGAAAAATTAGAAGCTCCAAATAACCTGATAATCAATTGCACATTAAAGTACTAGCGTGAGTCAAGGCATACATAAGTACGAAGAAGCCGTCAATAACACAATTTCCAAACTCCATGGGAATTGTCTACTTCTTCTACCTGTCGAGAATCTACCGATTGAATTGCCTCAAGCAGTTTCTAAAATAACAGAGAGACTAGACGATAAGGATGATTCTACTTATGATTCCATCCTGTCAATTGGAAATCTTGCATCTGAGAGTAATCTTTCTCAATTTCTTCACGAACTCAAATACTCTGTAAATACTGATTCACAACTTTATTTTTGCGAACGTACACAAGTCCCAGATCGATATAGCGGGTCAGCTAGATACGACATTACTGGTAGCGTTTGGGAGGCCGGATGGTCAGTTATACATTGCGAGCGTTTTAGAATAGGGAAAGCAAAACGATCTCCTTCTTACGTATTTGGGGTAGCTCGAATTAAAAGATTCCGAGAACAAAATTTGTAATGCTAAATAGCACGCCAAATCACAACATTGCGAGTACCGTTTAATCTCGTGAGCTTAATTATCCAAAAATTTGGCGGCACTTCCGTGGCTGATGCTGATCGGATGAGGGAAGTCGCAGATCATGTAAAGAGAACGCAAGAACATGGACACTCTGTTGTGCTTGTTGTCAGCGCTATGGGAAAAGAAACTGATCATTTACTTCGCCTTGCTTCGGAAGTTTCACGCATACAACCAGCAAGAGAGATGGACATGCTCATCACTACTGGAGAAAGAAAAGCAATAGCGCTGATGTGCATGGCTCTTCATGACATGGGGGTTCTCGCTGATTCATTCACAGGAAGTCAAGCGGGGTTCTTGACAGACGCAAATCACCAAAACGCAAAAATACTTACAATTGACCCTCAACGTGTTCAGGAGGCTATTGATGCCGGAAGAGTAGCTGTTGTTGCTGGATCTCAAGGCGTTTCTGACGATAATAATGTCACATTTCTTGGACGGGGTGGCTCAGATACAACTGCTGTTGCGTTAGCTCATGCACTTAACGCTGATGCATGTGAGCTGTATACTGATGTGTCCGGAGTCTTTACGACAGATCCTAGAGTTTGTGAGCAAGCGAAAAAAATGCCATCTATTAGTTTTGACGAATTACTTGAAATGACAGCAGTCGGTTGCCCTAAACCAGCTATGAGATCTGTTGAAGTCGCCCGATCATATGGAGTGAAATTACATGTCCGTTCAGCATTTACCTGGGAGCCAGGAACTTGGGTCACTAAGGAGGAAAATATAATGGAAAAACCTATAATTTCAGCGGTCGTACCTGATACATCTCAATCTAAGGTAACCATCTCGGGTGTTCCAGATAATCCCGGTATCGCTGCAGCTATCTTCAGGCCATTAGCTGATAGCGATGTCAATGTTGACATGATTGTCCAAAACACATCTGAAGAAGGAGTTACAGATATTTCGTTCACTCTACCTACTGAACAAATGGAAATAGGTAAGGAAATAATGATGACTGTAGCTGCAGAAATAGGAGCAGGTGAAGTCAGTACTGATGACACGGTGGGCCGTGTTTCTGTTGTAGGAGCTGGAATGGCAAGTAATCCTGGAGTTGCAGCCACTATCTTTGAAACTCTTTCAAATGAAAGCATAAATATTCAAATGATTTCCACGTCTGCAATACGGGTATCTTGTGTTGTTAGTAAGGCTGACATTGAAAAGGCTACGAATGTTCTGCATCAAGCGTTTGAGTTGCATAAAGGGTGAGTTGTAATCGACTGGAACAAATCCTCATCTACTCTTCACATTTCAAACACCCCCGAAGGATTGTTCTTCTGGGGATGGAAAAATAATGACTTTTTGAAGGGAATAGAACTTCGTCGTCTTGCGGGAACTTTTCTCGGTAATCGTTGGGCTACACGTGAATCCACCACGAACACATTCACAATTGATACTCCTATTCACAGACAACAGGTAATTACAGGGCTAGAGGTAAACCCAACCGATATTTACCATCTCCTATTGAAGAAACATCCAAATCAGAGGTGGACTCCTTCGTTACAGTGGATGCATCAACTCCTATTAGAAATAGTTGAAGCAATAGCTAGTGATTCGATATTCCCGATGCTGGAGCACGATGGTCTTAGGTGGAGGGCGAAATGGGCTTTATTGAATCAAAGTCAGCTTAAAGAGCAAAGAGAGGTGTTGTTTAAATCAATGCCAGAAGTAGTTGGATTCAAGAACGAAGAACAGCTCAGAGCTTTTCAGAATGAATTAGCTGATGCTGTGTGTCGACATTCTTTACAATACTCAAGTTGGAAACCATATTTATCTCAGAAACGCAATACTCATATAAAGGCTCTAAGAAATACGTGTTCAGCTCTCTCGGATACATCTGGAGATATATCAGGCTACTTCACTACAGATATGGTCAATCTTGATAACGCGCTCCTCGACCTATCTTCAAGCTTACGATACGGAAAATTGCATGCAGAAACTGGATTGGACCTTTCGTGCCAATTGAGACTATCACCAGATAGCAAAGGTCAATCATGGCGGATAATCTTTGAGGCGTTCAAAAATTCATCTCCTGACAATGTTGTTACTTGGAAAGAACTATTAGTTGATCAAAGAACTCTGGAGGAATTTAGGATCAAAGAAGCTTCTGAATCTTTACGTAACTTCATGGAAGACATGATTGAGCTAATAAGTTCCAGCGTTCCAGGTCTAGACCACGTCGGAGCAGAAGCATGCAACGATGAGGCATCATTGTCTATTAATGATCTATCTCTACTGCTCTTAGATGGAATACACATTTGCGATATCTTACAGATCCCAGTTCTTGTTCCGAAAGGGTTAATAAAGCAAAAGATTAAACTAGCCGCAAGAGCTAATACGAGCGAAAGTGGTGGTATTTCAGCGAATCTTGGCAAAGCAATGATTGATGTTGACTGGGAGTTAGCGCTTGGGGATGAAGCTCTTACCGAAGAAGAATTACTGCAATTAGCAAACTCTAAAACTAACCTTGTTCAAATAAAAGGGGAGTGGGTACACATAGACAATCAACAAGCCGAAGTTGCATTACGTGAATTAGAGAAGAGAAGAAAAAGTGATTTTTTCGTATCTCCAACAGATCTTCTCCGAATTACGGCTGAGCTAGGCGCAGAAGAAAATGACACGGAATTTGAAGCAGCTCTTTTCGCCCCGACAACACAATCAGCAGATGATTGGCTGATGAAATTAATCGAAGGCTTGCCAGATGCCGACTTAACGGAGGAAAACGAATCCCCTGAATTTAATGGTGCTTTAAGACCGTATCAAAAAAGAGCACTTAGTTGGTTACAGTTCCTGGGCCGTTTAGGGCTCGGTGGGTGCCTTGCAGACGATATGGGTTTAGGTAAAACACCAACCGCATTAGCCCACATTCAATTAAGAAATTTAAATAAACCAAATCTAGTTATTTGCCCACTATCAGTCGTTCATAACTGGGAACAAGAGGCCAAATACTTCACACCAAATTTAAATATCCTTATTCTCCATGGAGCTAAACGACCTATTGGCGATGAATTGATACAGCACCTTGACTCTATTGACATTGTGATAAGCACGTATGGCACTATTACTAGAGATATAGAAACACTTTCAGAGGTAAATTGGGATCTTGTCATTTGCGATGAAGCACAGTTCATAAAAAATCATCAAACCAATGCTGCGATTGCGATACGTCAATTAGTAGCAGAACAGAAGATAGGGCTTACAGGTACCCCAGTAGAAAATAGACTTTCCGAGCTTTGGTCAATATTAGATGCAATAAACCCCGGAATGTTAGGGGGAATAAGTTGGTTTAAAGAGAAGTTTGCGACTCCTATTGAACAGAGAAAAGACCAGAACGCTTTGAACGGAATGCGAAAATTAACTGATCCGTTCATATTAAGAAGAACCAAGGATGATAAATCTCTAGTCCCTGATCTACCCGACAAAATTGAGCAAGTTGTTTGGTCACACCTTACACACGAACAAGCCGCACTTTATCAGGCCGTTCTAAATGATTTCTTAAAAGATGCAGATACAGCAGAGGGAATGAAAAGGCGAGGTTTGATTCTTGCAACATTGACAAAACTTAAACAAATTTGCAATCATCCAGCGCATTTCTTGTCAGATGGCAGTGATCTTGGCGAACGCTCAGGAAAGGTTTCACGACTTGAGGAGTTGCTGGAAGAGATAAATGAAGCTGGCCAAAGAGTGCTCGTATTTACTCAGTACCGCGTCATGGGTGACCTGCTATCAGGTCACTTAGCTAAAACCATAGGAGAACAACCCGATTTCTTACACGGTGGAGTGACAAGAAATAAACGCCAAAAGATGATTGATCAATTTCAAAATGAATCTGGACCTCCCGCCCTTCTAATCTCACTAAAAGCAGGTGGCACAGGTTTGAATCTTACGTCTGCAAATAGAGTCATTCACTTTGATAGATGGTGGAATCCGGCTGTTGAAGATCAAGCTACAGATCGGGCATGGCGAATAGGTCAACAAAAAACTGTTTTTGTCCACAAACTAGTTTGTAGAGGAACTTTGGAAGAAAGAATCAATCAGTTACTAATAGAAAAAAAAGAATTAGCGGCACAAAGTGTGGGAACAGGAGATGAATGGTTCACAGATATGGGGACTGAACAACTACGAGAAATTTTCGCTCTCAATATATCAACGGCGGTCCAAGAATGATTCAACCATCATCTCAGCTCGGAGAGAGCATAATGCAACTCATTGCTGCGTATACAAACTTCAAAAATCCACTTGGCCCTGGCGTTGCAATTCAGCGAAAAGGAGCTGTGAGAGATTTCTTTGTGCAACAAGGATCTATTTCATTTGAAGTTCATGACAAGCGAGAAAGAGCCTTTGATGTTGAGATCCACACTACTATTCCATCGGAAAACGTTCGCCGAGCCGTCCAGTCCGGGGCGATACATGAAGCAGTTCCTAAATTAGCTGATATCCAAATTCATCATGTATGTCCCGAATGGGCAACTCCATGCCGGCATGAAATAGCAGCTCTCCTTCAATTATTAAAAGAGTGCGAGGAGGATCCAAACGTAATACTTAAATGGCGTGGGATGGAACCCGAAATAAATGCAATTTCTGAACCCGCAGTAAATGAGACAGAAGAATTAATCAACACACGGAGAGGCACGATCGAACAGCTACGGAAAAGTCTGCCTGATAGATTTGTAAGCCTAAAAGAAGAACACCAAGACTCTCTAATAAGTCCAGATATGGAACCTTTCTTTTCGTACCCGAAAGGACATGAGGTCAGTGAAAAACAAATGAGAAATACATCTGTAAACCAGAAAATGTCTGAGTCACGAGTAGTTCCAATTGATAATGAGAACATTTATCACGTCTTTGAAGACGCCATTGAAACAATCAAAGAATTCCTTAGCAAGAACTAAAATTTCTGTTCCAGTAAAAAAAAGTCCAACAACGACACATTCCTATGTAGCATCAAGGTATGAATATCGGAATAGTTGGAGCAACAGGCCAAGTCGGATCGGTAATGCTAGAAATTCTCAGCGAAAGAAACTTCCCATTCGATTCAATACGGTTTTTTGCATCGTCACGAAGTGCAGGAAAAGAAATAGATTTCCAAGGAGAAAATATTGTCGTAGAGGATGCAGCTTCAGCACAGTGGGAAAATCTAGACATAGTTTTATTTTCTGCTGGAGGACAATTATCAAAAGAAATAGCACCAATCGTTGCAGCTGCAGGGGCAGTAGTAATTGATAATTCTTCTGCATGGAGAATGGATCCCGAAGTCCCTTTGGTGGTTCCAGAAGTGAATGCACATGCTCTAGAAGCTATTCCAAAAAATATCATTGCAAATCCTAACTGCACAACTATGGTGGCAATGCCCGTTTTAAAACCATTACACCTTGAAGCTGGGTTGCGTAAACTTGTAGTCTCAACCTATCAAGCAACTTCCGGGGCGGGATTATCTGGAGTTCAAGAATTGAACGATCAAGTTAATGAAGCAGGAAGGGACGCAATCTATCTAACTCATAATGGGAAAGCTATTCATTTTGCTGATACGAACAGTTTCCCGGAACCAATTGCGTTTAATGTTGTTCCCTTTTGTGGATCGTTAATTGAAGATGAGTTAGAAGAAACAAATGAAGAACGCAAACTTCGTGATGAAAGCAGAAAGATACTCGAAATAAGTGATTTAGCTGTATCAGCGACATGTGTCAGAGTGCCGGTGTATACAGGGCATTCACTTGCGATAACAGCTGGTTTTGAAGATCAAATTACTGCTGACAGAGTGAGAGAGATTCTGAGTGAAATTCCTGCGGTCGTGCTAGAAGATATTCCTACCCCCTTAAAATCAGCGGGTGTTGACCCTACTTACGTGGGTCGAATTAGGCCAGATACGGTGCTTGAAAATGGGATTAACCTATTTCTTTCTGGTGATAATCTTCGCAAAGGCGCCGCTTTGAATACTATTCAAATAGCTGAAGCGCTAATAGGTTAAGAATTTTTCCTTAGGGAGGATCAGTAATATAGCGTTCTATGGCGACATCAATATCGACTCCAACTTGATTTGCCAAAGAAAATACCCATGCGATTACATCACCGAACTCATGCACACGTTCATCGTGAGTTCCTTTTCTAATTGCTTGCGCAAGTTCTCCTACTTCTTCCGCAAGCCATGCAACGGACATGGCTACCCCGCGCTTTCGGTCCTTATCTCCATAAACGTTTTCTATATGAGTTTGAAATTCTGAAATCTTCATTCACATTCTCCATTCGATAAGAAAAGAATATGTTCTAAAGCACTGAAGGGTGTTGATTAAAAAACTATTTTCAAAAGGGAAATGTAACGTTCTCTCATCTTTACGCTACCCTCGTGCATGAAATACGGGTAGTGGCGCAGGTTGGTAGCGCGCCTCGTTCGGGACGAGGAGGTCGTGGGTTCAAATCCCGCCTACCCGACTCAATAGAAATTAAAAAAGAGATTTAGCTAATTTGCGTAAACGTAGAGCATTGAGAGGCTTGACAAGTTCACAATCTGCTTTTGCTTCAGTTGCAATCCAAGTATCAGCTTCTCGGTCTAATAGCAATATGATCTTTAATGGTTTGATTCTTCCAGCGGTAATTTCGTGCCGAAGGTCGATACTTGCGGCTACCCCGCCCATATTTCCAATTTGTAGATCTAAAATAACGAGATCAGGCTCTATTTCAGCAACAACTTCACGAACATCTTCACCACGAGTTACTCGACTGACGGTGGTTTCTGACCCTGATAAAGCGGCGAAAGTTTCTTCTGCTGTTTCATTAGAATCAGTTGCGAGTAAGACTTTGTTCATACCTAAACAATATCGTCCAAATACCCTCAACTCTATTCAGACTCCAAAGATTGGTAGTTATAATGTCAATAACTGGGTTATGCAAACCTAAATTTGCACCGTAATATTAAAACTAAGAATGTTTTCACCTAGGAGTAGAGCATTATGTTAGAAATCAATATTGATGGAGATACAAATTTTTCAATATGTAAACCTTCCGGTGAAATTGATGCTTACACCGTCGATGAATTCAGAGATGCGTTAAGTTCATTAGCCACAGTACCAAAATTACTTATTGACCTTAGTGAGGTCCCGTTCATGGATTCTGCTGGTCTAGGAGCTTTGATCGGAAGTATCAGAAAAGCAGGTGAAAATGATGGGAAGATTGTTGTTGCGTGTGGAAGAGAATCACTGCTGGGTCTTCTCAAAACGACTGGGTTTGATCAAATCGTAACTGTTACAGAGTCAGTTAACGAGGCTCTTGATGTCTTAGGGGAATCCCAAGACATATAAGATAAAGGTATGAGATTTACTCTCCCCGTCAAGGTCCTGAAGTTTTCGCGATCAAAAGTTTTCGTATTGGTAGCGTTCGTTTTGGGTTATCTGCTGTTTCCAGCGCAACAACTCCAAGGACAAGAGAGTGAAGAATCACTTAATCCGGGTTATGTAGAAGTTTTTGAAGTTAGCGGCCTACTTGACGATGTTCTTGCTTCAGCACTTGAAGACTCAATCAAAGATGCTCAAAGGAGTGGAGCTAATGCCTTAATTCTGCAAGTAAATTCAAAACAAGCAGTCATTTCAAATCAAAGGTTAGTTGCACTAGGACAAGCATTTACAGATTCGTCTGTCCCAATTGAAGTTTGGGTTGGCCCATCTGGTTCAACTGCTCAGGGAAAAGTTGCTCAATTGGTTCTTTTATCCGACTCACTTGGAGTATCGATAGGATCAACAATTGGCAAAACAGGAGAATTAGTTTTCCCGATCTCGGAAATTACATCTGACATTAAAGAAATTAACCTTTTGCAGGGCGATACTCTGCAGTGGGATGAGGCTATTGAAGCTAATCTTGTTAAGTGCGAACGAGTAGAAATTGATGAGTTGGGTAAATCATTAACAGAAAAAGAGCAACTAGCAAGGTGTGCGAATCCGACTCTTGGAGATTTTCTTGTCAATCGCGATAGCTTTATTTCAGAAGTCATTGAGACAGATAATGGTCCACGATTGTCACCTCTAACAAAAACCAAAATTAATAGACTCAATCTCATAGACCAGCTACTGCATACTGTTGCGAGTCCACCAATAACTTATTTACTTCTTGTGTCCGGCTTAGCCTTGTTAATATTTGAATTTTTTTCAATAGGAATAGGTATTGCAGGAGTGATCGGCGCTGTCTCGGTGTCGCTAAGCGCCTATGGATTAACTATTCTTCCATTCCGTTCTTGGGCTCTATCATTATTGCTTTTATCCATGCTGGCTTTTGCTATCGATATTCAGACAGTGGTACCTAGATTTTGGACCTTAGCAGGCCAAATAATGTTCACAATCGGAACAATTTTCTTGTATTACGAAGCCAATGTACAAATGTCATGGATTCCTATGTCTGTAGGAATAGTTGGAATTTTGGTACTGATGGCAAGAGGGATGCCAATAATGATCAGAGGAAGATTCGCAACCACACAAATATTGAGAGAGTAATCAAAAGAGTAATTTCGACCGAAAATTTTTGTTTTTATCTTGCTTGCGTAAAAATCTCTGACTAGGTTCCCATAAAAGGGGGATCATGAGTGTAGTTCTGAATGATCAGAGATGGCAGGTTCGTGCTTCTTGTCGCGGTCCGCAAATAAAAGTATTTTTTCCCCCTTCGCACTTTGAAAGAAAATCTGACCGTAGAGAACGTGAACGCCGGGCAAAAGTGATTTGTCAAACATGTGTGGTCCAAAATGATTGCCTAAATTACGCACTTCAAATAGGGGAACAGCATGGAATATGGGGAGGGCTCAATGCAACAGAAAGGAAAGAATTAGTTCCTGCAATTCGACATTTCACTGACTAGTCAAAAAAAATGGGATCAGTTTTTAGCAATTTCTAATGCGACTTTAATCATTTCATCAAACGTAGACTCTCTATCTACGGAACTCATGATCTCTTGTCGGATTATGTCATCGCTGACAGTGACGAGAGCTAATGCCTTCACATTTTCTACCTGCGCGATAGTGTATAGTCCTGCTATTTCCATCTCAACCCCTAGAATTCCGCGACTAGTTAATTTAGGAAACAGTTCAGGGTCGGGTCCGTAAAATAGGTCACTAGTAAAAACTGGACCAACGGACATATGTATCCCAGCACTCTTAGCGACATTCACTGCCGAGAATAGTAAATCCCAGTCAGCTAGTGAAGGCAGAGTAAGTTCGCCGTTTAACTTCTGGACTGCTGCAGAATCAGTCCCAGCAGCAGAAGCACAAATAAGGTCTCCTAGTCGAACAGACTCACTCAACCCTCCACAACTCCCTACACGAATTAGCTTTTTAACACCGAAGAATCTAATCAACTCCGTGTAATAAATAAGTGCAGAAGGAATCCCCATGCCAACTGACTGAACTGAAACAGGAGTACCATCAAACTCTCCCGTAAATCCCTCAGCTCCTCTAACAGAATTAACTAGCTTTACATTTTGTAGATAATTCTCAGCAATAAATCTGGCCCTTTTGGGATCTCCGGGCAAGAGGACTGTCGGTGCATAATCTCCTAAGGTCCCTTCAAGATGAGGTGTAGGTCCAGCAGCCATATTTCTCCTATTATCTATTTAGTTCTCTTCTAAACCTAGCTTTAGGGGAAACAAGTGTCATATGATTTCTTTTAATCTTTTTCCTGCTAGACGAACATCGTTTCTTCTAACAGTCGCACCTATCTGATCAAGATGACTTAGAAGAGGAATAACAAATTTCCGAGTACTATCTAAAGCAATCCGTATTTCTCCCACAGTCACACCCTCAGGATTGTCTTGCAATAAATTACTGATTATTTCAGCTGCCTTTCCAACTGCATCATTTGAAAAAAATATCCCATTTTCTTCAATAATTAGTTCTCGACGCACCAATTCACGTAACTCTCTTGGGCCTATTGCATCAGGCAATGGTGGTTTAAAAAGGTTTGCTCTCAATTGGTCTAAATAGGGATGATCTGAGAAATTACCTGTCCCTTTCAATCGAAGGTAATTTCCTTCCGTTACTGCTTCATTGAGTAGACCTGCTGCCGCACGCTCAAATTGTGTTAGTGATGTCTTGTCAATACCAAGGTTTCCTGCGTTTATTAGTCTGCGCGATAATTCAGCAACTACTTTCTTCAGAGAGTCTGGGTCAACAATCCAACCGGGTACATCGACGTCTTTTTTTACTCCCGTTAACGCCTCTAAATGAGAGGGCGTTATCCATCCATGTTCTTTAATTATTCGGTCCAATGAACGATCAGGCTTTGCATCGACTGCTCGTAAAATGGGTTCAGGATCTAATACGGTTACCCCACCTATAGTTTCATTTCTCCCACTTTCTCTTAGGATAAGGCGATCACCTAACATGAGCGGGAATTTTTCATTCATATACACACGGATAAGACCCGTACCTCCCGCAGGAATAGAATTTTCTCCAAGAACTCGCACTTTTACGGATTCTTCATTTGTTCCGAGATAGGCTAAATAAGCTCCACGTCTCGAAATTTCATGTTGGATATTTGGAAGAACATTCAGCTCAGCATCAAATGTTGATGTAAGAAACCATTGCTTAGGTCTGGTGATAACGTCTCCTCTTTTTATGGTTCGATGATCAATATTAGAGAGATTAATAGCAACACGAGACCCTGGTTCAATACTTGATACATGCTCATCATGAGACTGGAGGGAACGTATCTTTGTCAAAATATTTTGGGGGTTGATAACAATCTCATCTTCAACTTTAAGTGAACCTCCTGTAAGCGTTCCTGTTACGACTGTTCCGGCACCTTTTATTGTGAATACTCTATCAATCCAAACACGAGCCCTATTATCATCTTTCCTAACAGGGGTATCGCTTAACATATTTCCTAATTCCAGAGTGAGAGATTCTATTCCTTCTCCAGTGATACTGTCGATTGGGATAATGGGAGCACCTTCAAGAAAGGTTCCTTCAAGATGATCAATGATTTCAATTGCGGCAATTTCACGTAAATCTTCATCCGCCAAATTGATCTTTGTAAGAGCAATAATTCCCTGCTTCACACCTAATAAGTCGAGAATTCGAAGATGCTCTTCAGATTGGGGTTTCCAACCTTCAGTACATGCAACGACGAAAAGGCATCCGTTAACTGCACCGACGCCTGCAAGCATATTTTTCAAAAAGCGTTCATGTCCTGGAACATCAATGAATGAGACATTACAGAAATCATGCAATGTACTTTTCGCGAAACCTAAATCAATAGTCAGTCCTCTTCGCTTTTCCTCTTCCCATCGGTCCGGGTCGACTCCGGTCAAGGCATTCACTAACGATGATTTTCCATGATCGACGTGACCAGCCGTACAGATAACGTGATTCTTCACAGATCTAGAGAATTTGCTTTAGCGATGATTTCACGTATTCATCTAATGCAGGGTTAATAGTTCTTAAATCGAGCAGCGTATTACCGTCTTCGACTCGTGCAATGATCGGTAGATTATCATCGACCATATCGCGAAGTTGTGATGAAATATCGTCATTAATTTTAATACCAAATGAAGGGATCTCAACATCAGGAAGGGTTCCTCCACCAGGAACAGAATATAGAGGCACAGGAGTTCCGATTTTGAGGTTTTCTGCCCGTTCCTGAAGTTCATCTACAGTCGTAACGGCCATCTTCCAAAATGGAATTTCTTCCCAATTACGATTTAGATACTTGTATGCCAAATCTTGAAGAGACGAAAGGACTAATCCACCAGGCCTGACCGCTCGTGCAAAAGGATGATTAAGGCATTTATTGATAAGGTCTTTTTTTCCTGCGATAATGCCTGCTTGTGGACCACCTAATAATTTGTCAGCAGAAAAAGTTACAATATCAGCGCCCTGTAAAAGAGTTTGTCGTGCACCTGGTTCACCTATTAGCCAGTTGGGTGGTCCATTTTCTAACCAGAAACAATTTTCGTCTAACAATCCGGAACCAATATCAGCTACTAACGGCACTCCGATTCCAGAAAGTTCCTGCATTTCTGTAGATTCGGTGAAACCAACTATCTTGTAATTGGATTGATGGATCTTCATAATCATAGAGACATCTCGGTTAGCATTTATTGCACGTTCGTAATCTTCTCGTCGCGTTTTATTCGTTGTTCCAACTTCTACTAGGTACGCTCCAGATAGTTCAAGAACGTCTGGGACTCGAAAACCTCCGCCTATTTCCACCATTTCTCCTCTTGAAATTGCTACGCCGCGTTCATGGGCAAGAGCAGAAAGGATTAAAAGAACAGCTGATGAACAGTTATTAACTACCATCGCTGACTCTGTCCCGCATAGGTTTGCAAATAAGCGACCTATGTAGTTTTGTCGTGATCCTCGAGATCCAGAGTTTAAGTCAAATTCAAGATTTATTGGGGCTCCTGAAAAAGTTGATGGCCAAGACGCCCGACCAAGATTTGTGTGTAAAATTACGCCTGTCCCATTGACTACTTCCTGTAGCGATAATCTCTTAAGAACTTCAATACGTTCATCTAACTTATCCCATTGTCTTTCATCGATAGTTTTTCTAACTTCATCCACAAGAAGAGGTCTAGGTATTCCAGACTCGGAATAGGCTTCTACTAATTCATTCACAGATGGAGGATAAGTATCCATGTATTGACTCTAGGACGATTCAATGCATTTTTTCATAAAAGAAATTACCAAATCTAAAAAAGTTCCGATTCAGTAGGTTTGGTCAAACGTTAATAAATCAGACGTAGACTGAAATTGATGTTTATTTTGGTCATTCTTTTCATAATTATCCCAATCGCAGAATTGTATGTGATCGTTAAAGTCGCTCAGAATACAGGGGTTTTCAATTCGATCCTGCTATTGGTTCTTGTTAGTTTTATTGGCGCCTGGTTAGTTCGAGCACAAGGACTCGGGATAATTCGAAAAATAAAATCCCAATTAATTAGAGGGCAAATACCCAATAAAGAGTTGGTTGATGGGGGTCTAGTTCTATTTGCGGGGGCATTGATGCTAACTCCGGGTTTTTTAACTGATGCCTTCGGTCTATTGCTTTTATTTCCATTAAGCAGACCTATTTTTCGAAGTCTTGTCTTGAGTAGATTTAGGTACAAATCTTCAATCTTTGAAGATTCACAAAACAACGAAAGCAAAAATAATAATTCTCGGAATTCTTTCTTCTTCTATCGGAATGATCAAGGTAGAATTGTAGATCTAAACGCAGAACATGACAGTGAGAATTTCCCACCGGAATTAGAGGATGACTAAGAAAGGTCACAAAGGTTTATAACTTATGGAACTAGAGAAGGAAGAAGGACCAGAGCCAATAGTGCCCGGTGTTGCTCGCGCGTTAAGTCCTCTTGTAAGAAGGATTCTTGCCTTAAATCCAAGCCCCCACACATCTTACGGAACTAACACTTATCTAATAGGCATTGATGAAATTGTAGTCATTGATCCGGGTCCAGAAAACAGTGTGCACCTCGATTCGGTCATTGGCTGTGGTGGAGATCGAATCCGCTGGGTTACAAGTACTTGCTCGAACCCTGAGCATGCCGGAGCAATAGATGAACTTATCGAACGCACAGGAGCAGAAAGATTAACTCCCAAAGACGGAGACACAATTTTGGGAACCGAGTTCAGAATTACTATTCATGATATGGATGGTCCAGTAGCTGGTCATAAGTCTTTCTTATTAGAGGAAGAGAAAACATTGATTTGTGGAAAGTTGCTTTTGGATGATGAATCAATTCCTCTTATTTCTGGGTCCTCTGATCTTATTGCCTACCATCAGAGTTTCCAGAAGATACAAAGGATGCGTCTAAAGAGATTCGCTCCAGCATTTGGACACGTAATTGAAGATCCCAAGAATGCTATTTCTACAGTGATCCAGTCGTTTGATAAGACCGATCAAGCTATCATGAGAGCCCTAAAAAAAGGTGCTAAAACCACAGCAGAAATCGCAATTGCTAGTGTTTCAAAGGGTTCAGAGCCGGAAGAAATTGAAAGCTTAGCCGAAACCTTTGAAGTTCATTTGGCTAAACTGGCGGACGAGAAATCAGTTAAACTCCTAAAAGCAGGATGGGCAATTCGTTAACTATTTGTGATAGATACAGATGTTTCTAAGGATCCATGAGCCGTGCAGTCCAGGGGATTAATTCTTGGCACTGCTGAAATCACTTCATCGACTATTGAATTCAGGGCTCTAGCAGCATGGCCATCGCCAAGAATAACTGGAACCCCAGTATCGGACCCATTGCTAACGAATGGGTCAATGGGAATAGAACCTAATAAAGGCACTCCAAGTTCTTGAGCCAACTCTTCTCCGCCGCCGCTACCAAATATGTTATATTCTTTTCCATCCTCATTTATAAACGCTGACATATTTTCGACTACTCCCGCAATCCTCAAGTAGTAACTTTGTGCCATGCTAGCAACTCGTGTCGCTACAGTTTGCACAGTTTTTGATGGTGTAGTCACAACGATCATGTCTGACCTCGGAAGCATCTTTGCCAACCCCATTTGAACGTCGCCTGTTCCTGGAGGCATGTCAATTATGAGGTAATCCATTTCACCCCATTCAACGTCTTCAAGAAAATGTCGTACAGCACGATTTAGAATTAAGCCACGCCAATTGAGAGATGATTTATTTTCATCAACTAAGAACCCCATTGAAATAATCTTCAATGTGCCTGATCCTATGTTTTTAACTAGTGGAACAATCCTCTTAGTTTCTTCGTTTCCAGCTAACCGTCCTTCAACGCCTAGCATTTGAGGAATTGAGAATCCCCAAATATCAGCATCAAGAACACCCACTGTCAGGCCCCTCGCCGCTAGTCCGGTAGCGATATTTGCAGTTACTGATGATTTCCCTACTCCACCTTTTCCAGAAGCAATCATGATCGATTTCGTCGTTGGTGGAATTTGAGTGACTACATCCTCCTTCGATAAATTAAATCGAGCTCGGTCCATCGTTTGTGCACGTTCTTCATCTGATAACTCAGTCCAATTAACTTTGACATGTTTAACTTCCGAGATACTTTTCATTCTTCCTCGGATATCTTTTTGAATTTGCGCCTTTAATGGGCACCCAGCGGTGGTTAAAGCAATTGTTATCTGTAATTCACCGCTATCTCTGAAGTCAACTTCTTTAACCATGCCTAAGTCAACAATGTCTGAACCAAGTTCTGGATCAATAACACCTCGTAGTTGATTCATGACCTTTTCTTTGATTCCAAGATCAGAATTATTATCATCCATAAGAAAATCATACAAAATTTTTTACGTAACCCTTTTCTCTCTGCCATACTTTCTTGTAAAATGAATTTAACCAACCTAATGGAGTTAGAAGTGATCACACTTACAGAGACCGCAACCACAAAAGTAGATGAGTTAATTAAAGGAGAAGGCGAAGAAGATCTCGCGCTTAGGGTGGCTGTTAGGCCCGGTGGCTGTTCAGGATTTAGCTATGAAATGTATTTTGATTCGGATATAGCTGATGACGATGAAACACTTAATTTTGGGGCTATCCGAGTGGTTGTAGATCCTTCAAGTTCTATGCTTCTGCAGGGAGCCACGCTCGATTACAAAGATGGTTTAGACCAGTCAGGCTTCAGCATTGACAATCCAAATGCTCAAAAGACCTGCGGATGCGGACAAAGCTTTAGTTAATCGTAGATAAAGCAGTCTCCATCTCAATTTTGTCAAATGTGTAATCTAGGCGCGCGGTCACTACATTTTCGCCGTTAGCGGTTATGAGGCTTGGTTCAAAAGTCATTCCATAGTCCTTAACCACTGGAGATAGGAGATCTGTTATGTTATTAGTTTTAGATATGTCTTCAGGGTTAACATACACTTCCGCATGTATTACGTTCAGACCTTCTGTATTGTCTTCAAGAAGTTCGATCAGTATTTCCAGCGAGGGGCCACAAATACTTGTTTGACAAAACCCAGGTGTAGAAATCAGTAGAACAGTCGGTAAAGAATTCGACAAGGCTTCTCTGACGGTGACAGCGTGATACGGACATGGATCAAATCGAGTACAAATCATTGAGAAATTTAGCGGGTCATCAAAAGTAGGCATCTCTGTTTCACGTAATTTATCTCCTATTTGAACTAGATCAATATTTTCTTGTTCATCAACAAAAAAAGAAAGTGACTGACGATTTTCATCAAGTAGATAAGACAACTTATGAATTCCCACCTCATTTGTTTCAAAACGCAGAAGAAAATACGGAGTAGGGATTGCCTCACTAAACCTCTCTAAATCAAGTGCTTCAGATTTACCCGATGGAAATTGCAGACTAGCTGCAATTGTCTTTGGCACATTATTTACGATTGGGATTCCGTCAGACCCGTATAGTAAGAATGGAGCTCGTTGAGGTGACCTTACGCTAAGTGTCGTAGGGCTGACAAGCCCATCAGCGAAACCGCTCTTTAGATATCTAAGATTGCTAATTGAACTATTCTCAGGATTCAAATTTTGGGGTGAGCAAGCAACTGTAATAGCAGTAGTGCTAGCTCCTAATAGAAACAGCCTTCGAGTCAAAGCGCCTTTTTTAGTAGCAATATTCTTGTATCTCATTCCTATATTCTACTCGACTCTATTAAGAGTTTGATAAGAGTCTCATAGTTGGTTAATGGCTCCGAGTACTCTAAAGATATGTCAAAACCTATTGGACCATACACACCAATTTTACAATCTGGCGAGTGGTTTATTACATCTGGCCAAATAGGCCTTCGGAACGGCTTGCTAGTTAGTGGAGGGCTTGAACCCGAACTGGTGCAGGCATTTATAAACCTCAAAGCTCTTCTAGAAAGTGAAGGGATCACACTTCAAAATGTTGTTAAGACAACTATTTTTCTTACAGATATAGGCGATTACCAGCAGATGAATGATATTTATATGAATGAGTTCGGAATACATCGGCCTGCGCGTTCCGCTGTAGCTGTAGCAGCTCTTCCTCTCGGAGCAGTTGTAGAGATCGAAGCGTGGGCTAGAGTAGAAGCACAAATATAAACAAAAAATAATGTATATGGGAGTTAATTTATGATTGGATCGGTAGTCATTATTATTTTATTGACTGTTATCGTACCTGTATCAATTATCATGACAGGTTTATTGTTCAGTGGTTTACTTGGAACCATTCTTCAAAATCAAGTTGATAGAGATCACAACGGAACTGAACTTCATGAACTAAGCCGAAAAGATTTTCACGAAAAGCCCTAGTCATTGACTAATAAGTACATCCCTTTCTACAAATTTCTTAAGTATTCCACCTAGATTGTCCGAAGCTGTAGCCCACAGATCGTACCGTTTGTATTAAACCAGCGAATTCTTCTCCTAGTTTGGACCTGAGACGTCTCACATGGACATCTACAGTTCGAGCTCCACCAAAATAGTCATAGCCCCAGACACGAGATAAAAGAGTTTCTCTACTGAAAACTTTCCCTGGGTGAGTTACTAAGAATTTCAACAATTCGTACTCCATATAAGTTAAATCAAGGGGTCGTCCATTGACGGCTGCTTGATAGGTTTCAAGATTCAGAATGAGATCACCATGCGATAGTACTTCACCTCTGCTATCAACTCCTTGTGACCAGAATAAGTGTTTCAATCGAGCCTCTAATTCTTGATGCCGAAAAGGAGTCAAAATAAAGTCATCGAATAATTCATCTCGAAGTTCCAACTGGCCTAACTGGGTAGCATTCAATAAAATTAAAATACCCTGCTGTGGACTTGGTTTTTTCCTTAAGAACCTTGCAAATGCAAATGCATCATTCGGATCCTCATCAGCTACGATTACTGCCCCGCCCCATTCCTGATCTATCGACTTTTCATCAGCCAGAGTCGAGTTTGCTACTGCTTTCCACGAAAATCCTGCAAGATCCAGCGATTGCGCTAGTTCTGGTGGTGGAGGGTCAGGATAGACAAGTAACTGAGACATCTTTAAATCGTGCTCTCATTAGTTGAATTTTGTTTAGAGTATATTTTCTTTTTCATAATGTGTTTAGAATCATCTGTTTATCAATCATCACCAGACTGGTAAATATTGTTCAAGTTCGAAGGGGGTAACTCTTCCCTGGTATAGCTCCCATTCAGATCGTTTATTCCTAAGGAACCATTCAAAGATATGATCTCCCAGAGCGGTTGCTACTAATTCAGATCCTTCCATAAGGTCTAACGCTTGTCGTAAATCTTGAGGTAGTTGCCGCAAACCAGATGAGCGTGCTTCGGCCCTATTAAGCGACCACAAATTATCATCAGCTTCAGCAGGGAGTTCATAGTTTCCTTCAATGCCTTTTAGTCCTGCAGCTAGAATAACTGAATAGGCCAAATAAGGATTGGCAGCAGAGTCTAATGCTCTGTACTCAATTCTTGTTGATGAAGCTTTTCCTGCTTTGTGGATAGGGACTCGAACAAGAGCTGAGCGATTATTTCTTGCCCAACTAACATAAACTGGGGATTCATAGCCGGCTATCATTCGTTTGTAGCTATTAACTAGTTGATTTGTTACAGCAGTAAGTTCCGGAGCGTGAAACAAAACTCCGGCCATAAATTTTCGTGCCGTATCTGAAAGTCCCATTTCATCTTCCGGGTCGTGGAATGCATTCACGTCACCTTCAAATAGCGACATATGCGTGTGCATTCCTGACCCTTGCCCGCTGTCCAGAGGTTTAGGCATAAACGTTGCGTGGATGTCAGCGTCCAGTGCTATTTTACGCACAATTAAACGCAGAGTCATGATGTTGTCTGCCATGTCAAGCGTTTCAGTATAACGCAGGTCAATTTCATGTTGGCTGGCGTTGTCCTCGTGGAATGAGTACTCAACAGGTATTCCCATAGCTTCGCACATTGCTAATGTGCGCCTCCTTAAACTACTGCCAAGATCAAGTGTTGTCAGGTCAAAATACCCTGCATTATCAAGAGGCACAGGGTCGGTTGCGCTTTCAAAATAAAAATATTCAATTTCTGGTGCAGTGAAAAATGTAAACCCTTTTTCCTTTGCACGCTGAAGATTCCTGCGCAATACATGTCGCGGGTCGCCAGCAAAAGGAGTTCCATCTAGATTATGAATATCACAGAATATTCGACCATTTGGTTCTGAAGGGTCAACCCATGGCAATAATTCAAAACTGTTCGCATCAGGGATTGCTAATACATCACTTTCCTGAACTCTACTGAACCCGTTTATCGCAGAGCCATCAAAATGCAGCCCCTCTTCGAAGGCAGCTTCAAGTTCTGCAGGAGAAATAGCAAGTGACTTTAATTGTCCCAGAACATCGGTAAACCACAAGCGAATAAGGCGTACTCCTCGTTCTTCAACAGTTCTCAATACATAATCTTTTTTGGGTTCCATATGTTATTTCTAGCCAAATTTAAGCAAAAGTCCCCTTATCAAACCCAAATTAACATGCTGTTAACATTTCTTTGCAACTTACGCCCTAGAGTCGTGTTTACTAGTAAATAGATAACTTACAACGTTAGATACTGAGTTACATAAAAATTTCAGTCTTTAAAGAAGATAAGAATGGAGAAATCAATTGACTTACCGAGCTGAATACCTCTGGATTGATGGCACTGAGCCAACCGTAGAGATTCGATCCAAAACTAAAATCCTAGCTGATGGCGAAGAACCCGGAATATGGGGATATGACGGGTCATCCACAAACCAAGCGACTGGTGACAACTCCGATGTTGTTCTAAAGCCCGTATTCCAATGCCCAGACCCTATACGTGGTGGAAACAATATTCTTGTCATGTGCGAAACGTTCCTTACAGACAAAGAAACCCCTCACCCAACCAATACACGAGCATTAGCTCGTGAAGCAGAGGACAAGTATGGGGACCAAGGCCCCTGGTTTGGTTTGGAACAAGAGTACACAATGATAGACCCATCTACAGGTTGGCCTGCAGGCTTTCCACCAAATGGATTCCCCGCTCCTCAAGGACCATATTATTGCGGTGTGGGTGCATTAAAAATTCATGGAAGGGATGTTGTAGAAGAACACACAACTCTATGCATTGAGGCTGGGCTTAAGATATCTGGAACGAATGCAGAAGTTATGCCAGGACAATGGGAATTTCAAATTGGTCCAGCGGGAACCGTTGAAGTCGGCGACCATTTATGGATTGCTAGATATTTACTCTACCGAGTAGGAGAGAAGCATAATGTTGAAATTAGTATCGAAGCAAAGCCAATGAAAGGTGACTGGAATGGGGCAGGTATGCACACTAATTTCTCAACCAAAGCTATGCGAGAAGGTTTTGATGCAATCACGACTGCTTGTGAGGCACTTGGAGCTCCAGGAAAGCCAGAAGAACATTTGGTCGGCTACGGTGTCGGTATTGAAGACCGTCTAACAGGTGAACATGAAACACAGCGATTTGACCAATTTAGTTATGGCATATCGGATCGTGGTGCTTCTATCCGAATCCCATGGCAGGTCGCTGAAGATCAAAAGGGATACCTTGAAGACCGTCGACCAAATGCAAACGCAGACCCGTATGTGGTTGCCGCTCTCATGACGAACACCTGTGGAGAAGCTTTAACTTAATCTTTACTTGAATAAGTTTGATTAAAAATACTTAAGTTCCCCAGTACCTAGCACTATCCGGTAATAACAACTTGACCGATATTTACCGGAATCGTCTTTTGTATGACATGCGCCTTGTCCTTTTGGGGTGACCAAGTAAAGTAGCGAATTCTGCTCGCAGTTAATTCGGACTTCCTCAACTGCAAGTATGTCACCTGACGTGGCGCCCTTGTGCCACAGTTCTTTCCTGGATGTGCTATAAAAAACGGCTTCTCCCAATCGTAAGGTCTCAGATACTGCCTCATCGTTGGCATATGCCACAATAAGAACTTCCTTTGTTATGGCATTCTGCACGACTACAGGAATAACATTCTCACCACTCGTTCCAATTTTTAATAACTTTTTAAAATCAATCTTTAATTGGGTACTGGCTTCAGTCTCGTTTAATTCACTCACCTCCATAGTTTACTTAATGGTGTCCCAAAGCCTGCCATACTTCGAATAGGAAGCTCCGTGAAATTAGCAACAATCTCTTTACTCTAAGTATCCGCACTTGATTAATAGCCTCTAACCTTAGATACATGGCCACACTAAGAATTGCCGCTTGCCAGCTAAATCTTCGGGTTGGTGACCTCCTAGGAAATAAAGAAAAAATACTAGGAGCTTACCGAAAAGCTCAGAGGATGGAATGTGATATTGCTGTTTTCTCCGAACTCGCAGTCTGTGGCTATCCACCTGAAGATCTTTTACTTAAACCAGGCTTTGTACAGGACACGCAAAAAGTGCTGAAAGATATTGCAAGCAACATTTCAGATTGTGCTGCAGTGATTGGATATGTTGACGGCAAAGCAGCTGCCGCTGATCCCATCAAGCGGACATCAAATGCTGCTGCAATTTGTTCTAATGGGAAAATAATGGGTAGTTATAGTAAGCGAACTCTGCCGGACTATGGTGTTTTTGATGAAGAGAGGTATTTCTCACCTGGAAATGAACCACTGCAGACTTTTAAAATAAGTGGCATTAATGTCGGGATAACAATCTGTGAAGATATGTGGATCCCAAATGGAATAAGTAATGACCTTGCTTCAATAGGTGCTGAGCTAATACTAAATCTCAATGCTTCACCCTTCGAAAAAGAAAAATTACAAACACGTGAGAGGGTGCTTAAAGATCGAGTTGATGAAACGCAATTACCGATCGTTTACGTCAACCAAGTAGGAGCACAGGATGAATTAATTTTTGATGGAGGCTCATTCGCTTTAACCGCTAAGAAAGAAATCATTGCACGTGCTCAACAATTCAAAGAAGAAGTTCTCGTATTCGATATTGAAACAGGGTCTGAGCCGACCATAAGTGATAAATACCTAGCCAAGGTCAGTTCTGATACTGAAAGAGATAAGACTACAAACAGTCAGTCTTCTTCTCGCCTTACTGAAGAGGAACAAGTATGGAATGCATTGTGCTTAGGAACCCGCGATTATGTTAGAAAAAATGGTTTTACAGATGTTTGTCTAGGTTTGTCGGGAGGTATTGATTCTGCACTTGTTGCTGCAATAGCCTGCGATGCCTTAGGACCTGAACACGTCCATGCTATTTTAATGCCATCTCGCTTTTCAAGTACCCACTCTGTAAGTGATGCTAAAGCCCTTGTCGATAATCTCAAATGCCATCAAATGAGCATTTCTATAGAACCAGCTCATGCCGCTTTTCTTGATATGACAAAACAATATTTTGCAGACTTCCCAGAAGGAATTACTGAAGAGAACGTTCAGTCCCGAATTCGCGGAACTTTACTTATGGCGGTTTCCAATAAATTTGGGTGGCTAGTTCTTACAACAGGTAATAAAAGTGAGTTGGCAGTCGGGTATTCAACTTTATATGGAGATACAGCTGGGGCCTTTTCAGTTATTAAAGATCTCTGGAAAACAGAAGTGTTTAATCTAGCCAAATGGAAAAATAAAAAGGCAGAAAGTGAAATAATACCTAACTCAATCATTACGAAACCTCCATCTGCTGAACTGCGACCAGATCAAAGAGATGATCAGACCCTTCCTGAATATGAACTTCTAGATGAGCTACTGAAAGAAATTATAGAAAATGACAAAGTTAAGCATGAGCTTTTAGAAATAGGGTATGACCCTAAAACCGTTTCGCAAATTTCTCGTCTTGTTGACCTAGCAGAATACAAGAGGCGACAGAGCCCCCTCGGCCCAAAAATTTCATCAAAATCATTTGGCAGGGACAGAAGACTGCCAATTACTAACTCTTACCTCGGAGAAAATACTTAACATAGATGGCCTGATTAACTTATAGAGGACAGAATCTATTATTATTCTTAGACAAGAATAATAAAAAATCTTTTAGATATTACGAAATGAGTTTGCGAGTAGCTCACATCTCGGTAGATTGAATTTGCGGAGCGTGAAACATAATAGGTTTCACATGATTTGAAAAGAGCGTACTTTGCCTAAAGAGCGAGTCGAACGAGATGAAGAAGACCTCGTAAGGTTATATCTCACGGATATCGGACAGTACCCTCTTCTGACTAAAGAAGATGAAGTCCGACTTGCCCAGAAGATCGAAAAGGGGGTTGAGGCTAGAGAGAAGTTATCAACTGCCGAAGAACTGACAGCTAAAGAAAAGAGTGAGCTAAAGCGTGATGATCGAAACGGTGCTCGAGCTGAAAAGAAATTCGTACAATCAAATTTGAGATTAGTTGTCTCAATAGCAAAGAAGTACCAAGCATCAGGGCTTCCACTTCTTGACCTTATTCAAGAAGGAAATCTAGGATTAATGCATGCTGTAGAAAAGTTTGACTGGAGGAAGGGATTTAAGTTCTCTACCTATGCGACATGGTGGATTAGACAAGCTATAACAAGGGGCATTGCGAACACTGGCAGAACAATCAGGTTGCCAGTCCATGCTGGAGATACCCTCGCAAGACTTCAAAAAGCAAGAACTAGATTAGAACTTAAGTACGGTAGGCCAGCTACGATGACAGAGCTAGCCGCCGATGTTGAGATGCCAGAAGAAAAAATTACTGAAGCATTGCGCTTTGCAAATGAACCGTTAAGCCTTTCTGAGCCTCTTCGCGAGGACGGGGATGCCGAACTCGGAGATGTTGTAGAAGATAGGGGAGCCGCTTCTCCATTTGAAGTAGCTGCTACTTCTTTACTACCCGACGAAATTGCTAGGTTATTGGCCCCTCTTGACGAACGAGAAAGAGAAATTCTCAAATTACGGTTTGGTTTAGATCGTGGAGAACCACGAACACTAGAAGAAGTCGGTGAACATTTCAACCTGACCCGTGAAAGAATAAGGCAAATAGAAGCCCGAGCAATGTCTAAACTACGTCATCCAAGTAGTGACACTGGTGCTCGAGACCTACTGGCCGTCTAGTACCAAATAGGGTAGTTAAACATATCGCGGAGGTGGACGGGAATCGAACCCGCCGGACGGGGATCGCCCGTCCCACCCGCTTTGAAGGCGGGGGAGCCCACCAGGTACTCAGACACCTCCCTAGTATTTCAAATTACAGTATTGCCGATGTTTATCAAATAGGCGACTTTGCGGAAGAGATCTGAATAAAAATTAGAATTCGAATTCAAACGGAAATCTGATTGTTACATGAATTTCCACAATCGCAGATTTGCGGGGAGGTTCAGAGAATCCAACGTCAAGAGGTTCTGTAAACTTAGAACGCGATTTTAGATTAGCCCCATTTAAGTTGACTGTTCCACCCTTAACCCATCTCCACTTCTTTGCTTGATACCATTCTTCGACTCCTCTGGAACTAATTCCATATGTGTTGACCCCCATAAGTAAGGAAGCAAATGGGTTTTCAATAAATTTTGTGAATGCCAGTGGCCGGGATGGAAGGACTCCTCCTATTAATCCTCCTGAAATATCAATTTTTAGATTAGATGTTATAGCTTCTGTTCTTTTCCCGTTTGACGAAGTTTGGAGATCTTCAATCTGAACATGGTCAAAGTCATAAATAGCAGATACGAAGTTTGCGACCTGCTGATTTCCTGCAATTAGAATTTTTTCTCCTGTAGGAGTTCCCCACATAATGTCACCAAATTCTCCTATTGGAGACTCTTTCCAATGACCTATTACAAAGCGATTTCCGTCTGAAAATCCTATTGAACTAATAAATCCCTTTATTCTAATTTGATCCATACATAAAACGTAGATGACGTAATTCTGACGAGCCTAACCTTCCTGAACTAATGTCATAAACGATGACTGATGAATATGAACCCCAACGCACTTCGCTAAACGCAGATGAAGTCCATGCTCGATTATCCGAATGGATTAAAGGCAAAGCCGAAGATGATAATGCCAAGATAAGCAGTTTCAGCCGACCATCAGGGTCGGGTATGTCAAGCGAAACTCTTTTATTCGAATCGAGTTGGGGAAAGGGTGAAAGTGAAACGAATAAACAACTAGTTGCTCGGCTTGCTCCGACTAGTCAAGATATTCCTGTCTTCCCAAACTATGATCTTTCTTCTCAAGTCAGGATTATGAAACTTGTTGAAAAGTCCACCAACATAAAAGTTCCTAAGGCCTTATGGCTTGAACAGTCCTTAGATATCCTCGGGGTCCCCTTTTTTGTAATGGAGCGGATACAAGGACGAGTTCCTCCTGACATACCTCCGTACGTTTTTGGTGGCTGGCTATATGATGCAAACCCTCAAGACCAAAATAAGTTACAGAAATTCTGTGTAGAAATTATTGCGCAACTCTCTCAAATCGAACTCAATTCAGTTGATACAGGATTCCTTGAGGCTAAGTCCCAAGGAAATACAGCTCTGGAGAGACATTTTGCGAATCAAAAAGAGTACTACAATTGGGTAATTAAGGGTACTCGCCGACATGAAGTTATTGAACAGGCCTTTGAATGGCTTGAATCAAACTGGCCAGAAGAAAGCGAAACTGTTGTTAGTTGGGGTGATGCAAGAATAGGAAACATAATGTTTGATGATATGTCTTACGAGCCGGTTGCGGTTCTTGACTGGGAAATGGCTGGGCTTGCTCCAGTGGAAGTTGACCTTGGATGGATGATTTTCATGCATACGTTCTTTCAAGTGATTGCAGAAGCAATGGAATTTCCAGGGATGCCTAACTTTATGACGTCCAGTGACGTTACGTCAACATTCGCAGAACTCACCGATATCATTCCTAAAAATATTGAATGGTTTGAAATTTATGCTGCAACGCGACATGCAATAATAATGAGTAGAATAAACGATCGCTCAGTGCATTTTGGGGAATCTGAATGGACAGAAGATGTTGATTCGGCAATACCCCACCGTGATTATTTATGGTCAAGAATACGATAAGGGCATCCTCAAGACTTAGACCTTTCGATAATTAGGTTTGATTAACATTATTTATTTAATAACTAATATTATGAGCTTTCTGCACTGACAAATTCATAGTATTTACTAAGCTAGAATTATGATCCTCGGAATAAACGAACAATTTCGCGATAATTGGGTTCTTCTTCAAATAAATGGTGAAATAGATATGGCAACTGGGCCGGAACTTAGGCAACGTATTGTCCAATACGTGCAAGAAGGCCATGCACACATCATTCTTGATTTAACTAATGTCGATTTTATTGACTCAACTGGTTTAGGAGTCCTTATAGGTGGCTTAAAACGAACACGCAGCAATGGTGGTGATCTTCAATGCATCGGATTGTCTGAATCCTTAAAGGAAATGTTTAAGCTAACGGGTTTAGATACCGTATTAACCCAGGAAGATACATGAAAAATAAACAAATTAATACCAAATCATGACAAACGGAATCACGCTCGAAATACCTGCTAAAGCTGAATATCTATCACTTGTTCGAGCAGTTGTTGTTTGTGCAGCAGCATTAGATTCAGGGGTTGAGGATCAGCGTCTTGAAGACCTCAGGCTAGCTGTTTCAGAAGCGACGACGAATGCCATACGTTCCCATGCAAATTTAGGATCTGAGGAACGCATAACAATACGTTGTGGTCTTACCACAGATCGAATTGAAGTAGAGGTACAAGATAGAGGACCTGGCTTCAACCCAGATAAATTAGAACCAGCTGGACCATTAAACCAACCAGAGAGGTTGAATTACGAAGGAGGGTTCGGAATACCACTCATGAGAGTCCTTGCTGATGAAATAAAAATTAACTCGGCTGATGAAGGCACTACCGTACAGCTAGTCGTTTACACACCCCCATCTAACGACTCCTCTCAAACTTCAATGACCTAACACGTATCATGAGTTAAATCAGTAGATTGTATCGATGGAAGAAAACGACGACTTAAACCCAATACCTAAACCCGACTCCCTGTTAGCACTGCACAGTGTGACTGAAAACTTATTCAATACTTTACGAAAATGGTTTGATGTTGAAATAAACGTCACAATTGATTTAGCTGAAATCGATTCTGCTATTACCGAGTTGGGAAGACCTGAAATGATTGCGGCTATGGCTATGCGTAAACTCCAAGCATTGCATTTGATTGCCACACCTGGAGTTTTGACTACTACAGATATAATTTTAGCAATTATTAATGATCTTGATAGGGCTCTGATTCAAGCTCCAAGTATGTTTCTTGAACGAAAGGCTAATCAAACAGACTGGGATAAAGCATTAGAGAACCTTCAGGGATTAGACGATGCTCGCAAAGCCCCCTCAGCCGGTGATCAAATTGATCCAGAAATTCAGGAATTTCAGACTCAGCATGCGTCTCTTCACGAAGCAATTCAGGCTGTAATTGAGGTCGCTGAAGGCGAAATACGATTCTTCGAATGAAATTTATTACATTACATAGAAACACTTCATTGCAATGTAAGCCAGATACGTTTATTACTGTCTAATTATTTATCAAGGACACGTATTAAATGGCCAGCAACACACCTATTCCAGAACTACCTAAATGGACATTCTTAGGAGGAGATGGACGACTCGCAAGAAGAGTCGGTAAGCCAGTCCGAAGGTTTTTGCATGTTGAGGCATCAGGTGGAGTCGTTCTACTCATTGCAGCTATAGCCGCACTAATTTGGGCTAATTCTCCCTGGTCAGATAGCTATTATAATTTTTGGCATACCGATTTCGAACTTGTTATAGGTAGTTATCACATGGGAGGAGAGTCTCACCACATAACTCTTGAAACATTAGTTAACGATGCGCTGATGGCAATATTCTTTTTCGTTGTAGGCCTTGAAATCAAAAGAGAATTAGTTAGCGGCCAGCTTAAGGACCCGAAAGCTGCGGCACTTCCAGTAATAGCTGCAATCGGAGGAATGGTCTTCCCAGCTCTTATTTATGTGCTCTTTAATACGAGTGGTGAAGCTTCTTCAGGTTGGGGTATACCCATGGCGACTGACATAGCATTCGCAGTCGGAGTAATATCCCTGCTTGGAGACAGAATAGGAAGACCTTTAAAAGTTTTTCTACTGTCCCTCGCCATAGCTGATGACATTGGCGCAATTGTGGTTATTGCTATCTTCTACACATCTGATTTATCTCTCAGTTGGTTCATAACTGCGCTCATCATTATGGGGATTATTGTCTTGTTGAGAAGACTAAACATTTGGTACATTCCAATCTATATAGCCTTAGGTACTGCGCTATGGTTAGCTACCTTTGAGTCAGGGATTCATGCAACTATCGCTGGAGTGGTCCTAGGTCTTGCAACGCCAGCAAAACCACAACAGAGCAAAGAAGAAGGTTTAGCAGCTTTAGAGTGGCTCCGTGATAAAGGTGAGAATATATACCCTGTTGATGTTCGCCTAACAGCTATGGAAATTCGAGAGTCACAGGTCTCAGTAGCTGAACGCATAGAAAGCGCACTTCACCCTATTTCTAGTTTCATCATCATCCCCATCTTTGCTCTTGCTAATGCAGGCGTAAATATGGGTGACGGATTACTTTCAGATGCCATCACCAGCCCAGTAACCTGGGGGGTCGGTCTCGGCTTGATAGTAGGGAAGATCTTTGGCATCACATTACTGACATGGCTTGGTATGAAACTTCCCTTTACGTCCGCACCTTCTGGTTTAAATTTCAAATCGCTTCTTGGACTAGCCGCTACTGCAGGGATAGGTTTCACTGTTTCATTATTCATAACAAATCTTGCATTTGATGATATGGAAATCATTAATCAATCCAAAATAGGTATCCTTTTTGCCTCACTAATTGCAGGCATTTTAGGGTTACTGTTCCTTCGCTCAGGAACAAAAGATACTACTCAAATGGATAACGAATAGCTCCAAATAAGATTCGCAAACCCCATCAAAATTAAGCAGGTGAAATTAAAGATTGATGTAGATCTATAATTTTCCAAAGAGCCAAGAAATAATTGAATTTTGTAAAATGCATTGAAAACAGTTTTTTTTGCGTTACCCTCCGTTCGCTAGCAAAGTAAAAAATTTTCTCTATCAAAATATGCCGAAAGGTCCACAGTGCCGAAATCACTTGTCATAGTTGAGTCACCAGCAAAGGCAAAAACAATTTCTCGTTTTTTAGGCGATGACTATACTGTCGAAGCTTCAGTGGGCCATATCCGAGACCTTATTCAACCTAAAGACGTAAAGAACGATACAAAGTTTATCTCTTCTCTACATTCGGAAAATCCTACTTTAACTAAATTTGGAATTGAATCTGGGATCAACTTACCCGCAGATCCACTCGTCCAAAATCTTCAAAAAAAACTGGGAACAAAAAGTTGGATCCCATGGTATGTCGAAAGCTTAAAAAGCCAGAAGACTATTGCGCAATTAAAGCGAGCTCTTAAAAAAGCCGATGCTTTATACCTAGCTACCGATGAAGACAGAGAAGGCGAGGCTATAGCATGGCATTTAGTAGAGGTACTTCAACCTGGCCTTCCAGTGTACCGAATGGTCTTTCATGAAATTACTGAAAAAGCGATCAAAGCAGCCTTAGAGAACACAAGGAGCATTGATATGGACCAAGTTTCTGCTCAAGAAACCAGACGAGTCTTAGATCGAGTAATTGGATATGACTTATCGGGCTTAGCTCGACAAGTAATAGGTGGCGGCGCAACAGGAGGGCGTGTTCAAAGCCCCACCCTTAGAAAGATTGTAGAAAGAGAAAAAGAAAGAATACGGTTTAAAAGCACTTCCTACTGGAGTGCCACAGGGCAACTTAGCTCAAACAATTCAAGCACCTTTGATGCAAAATTAATTGGTATAAATCAGAAGCGAGTTGCTTCAGGGAAAACTGATTTCAATGAAAATGGTGAACTCAAAAAACCAGAAGATGTCGTTGTCCTAACTGAGGACAACGCAATAAAAGTAAAAGAACAATTTACAAATGAAGCCTTAGAAGTTTCTTCAATTGAAACATCACCCTATCGACGACAACCTAAACCCCCATTTACAACGTCTACATTTCAACAGGAAGTAATCAACAAGCTAGGTGGTTCCTCAGGAGCAGCTATGGCCATTGCTCAGGGCCTTTATCAAAATGGTTACATCACATATCACAGGACCGATAGTCCAGGTTTGTCGGATCAAGCACTCAACGCGGCGCGTCGGCAAGTTGAGCAAACATGTGGCACCGAATACTTACCAGATGAACCAAGAACATACGTGACAAAAAGCAAAAGTGCACAAGAAGCGCATGAAGCGATACGCCCAGCCGGCGAAATATTCCGCACACCAGAGGAACTAAAAAACGAACTTAACAAAGACCAACTCGCTGTCTATTCATTAATTTGGAAAAGAACACTGGCTTCACAAATGACAGATGAAACTGGCGAAACTAAACGAATTACCTTAGAAGGGAATAACCCCAATAAAGATATTCATTATGTTCTATTTAGCGCAACCGGACGCACAATTATTCATTCAGGCTTTAAAGAAATCTATGAGGAAGAAAACAGAAATTCAATAGAACAAGAAAGTACTGTTATTCTTCCAGGATTAGAAGAAGGCGAAAAAGTCAATACAAATCAAATTGATATAAACAATCATGAAACTAAACCACCTGCTAGGTTCACCGAAGCTTCATTAGTTAAATGGATGGAAGAGGAAGGCATAGGGCGACCTTCTACCTTTGCGGCGACCATAGGGAAAATTCAAGCACGAGAATACACGCACAAAGATGGTCGCGCATTGGTCCCTACTGTCAAAGCATTTGTAGCTACCAACTTTTATGAAAATGAATTCCAAGACGAAGTCCAATATGAATACACCGCAAACTTAAACAAGAAGCTAGATCTCATTGCGGATGGAACCCTTGAGCGCGACAACTTCCTTAATGATTGGTATTTCGGAACGAATGAGTGGGAATCAAAGGTAGAAGACATCCAAAACCAAATTAAGATTGACCTACCGCGAATTCGTCATGAAGCCGCGCATTCAATTGGGCAAGATGATGAAACTGATCAAAGCATTTATGCACGCTTCGCAAACCAAAAACCCTATGTACAACTTTCGGTTGATGGAGAAACAGCTTCGCTACCTCCAACGCTGCCGCTTGATGAGTTAACTATAAAAAAGGCCAAAGAATTAATTGACCTAGCATCGAAACCAGACACTGTTCTTGGTTGGATCGAAAAAGAAAAAGCAATAAAGATAATTTCATCAAACGAAGTTGAAAGAATATTGGGTTATGACCCTTCCAAGGGTTTGCCGGTCTACCTTAGGAACGGGTCATTTGGCGAATATGTTTCACTAGGGGATTTCCCTAAGTGGCCTCCGATGTCATCAAAAGAAGGGCGATTGATGAAACAACCGCACCATCTAAAAGTCATTAAAGTTGCTTGTGCTTATCTACAGGCGGCAACAAGACCTGATGATGATAAAGCAATGAAAATAATTTTGAATGAACCCAAACGTGGAATAGGGAAAAAGTCAATTGAACATATTGAGAATCTTGCTAGTAGCGAGAAGGTCTCATTTAAAGAAGCTCTGACCAAACAAAAGTTTCTCAACGATAACTCTGCCAAAGCAGCGAGAAAGTTGATAAAGAATCTTGATTCATGGAATGAAAAAAATATCGATGAACCTGCCGGATACCGCCTCCGAGAATTACTGATTGACACTGGCTACTGGAAAGAAATTTCTAGAATGGATAAGGCAGAAGACAAAATAAAGATTTTAGAGAATTTATTAGCCACGATGAATGAATTCTCATCAATCGAAAGCATCTCGACCACACTCATTGAACGTCAAGACTTGAAAGATGCACCTAAACCTAAAACTGCTTCGCTTCTTGAGATGATGTCTTCTGAAACTATCTCAATAGATGACGCTATTAATGTACTCAGCCTTCCGCGAGAACTTTTGATACCAGAAACAACTACTATTGAAATAAACCCTCCACCTAAAAAAGGTGAAGCATCATTCAAACTTTTACAAGGCGAGGTTATTACCGTTCATAATGGACCCTTTGGCCCCTACATACGTATAGAGGGAGAGGACTGCGGTATTCAGACGCGAAGTATCAGTGAAAATGATATCTTTTCCATCAACCTTGCTTCGTGTTTAACTCTTCTTGCAACCCCAAAGAAATTTCAGCGAAGACAAACCAAAACCATCATTTTGAAGGACAAGGATGGGAAGCCTGCCGTTGATAGCATTTCAGGAAATCCTATCGAAGTTAAAACAGGTAAATTCGGCCCATATGTTACAGATGGTGTCACGAACGCAAGTCTTCAACTTGGAGACACAATTGAACAAATAACCAGTGAACGGGCTAAAGAATTACTCGCAGACCGACGGGCACAACAGAATTAAAGTCTTTTCTTACCTAACATGATCAACAGCAATTAAGACGGTACTCTGTGGTCGTGGAAAATGCTTCATCAAACCCGCAACGGAATAGGAATCGCGTTGCCGACTATCAGAGAGTCGATGCTACCCAATGGGTAGTAAAGGTATTTGGAAGTTACCAATACTTTCGCCTATGGCTAGTCCAGCTAGTCGGATCACTAGGGGACTGGTTAGGGTTCCTGGCAATAGCTGCGGCGGCTACAGAACTGGGAGGAGGAACTCCTGAAACAGCTGTTGGGTTTGTATTTTCCGCTCGCATTATCCCCGGTCTTTTCCTCGCCCCTTTGGCAGGGGTACTCGTGGATAGGTGGAATAGAAAAAGGGTCATGATCCTATGCGACTTAGGGCGAGTCGCAATACTACTCATGCTCCCATTTGCAACGACCGTATGGCACCTTGTAATTGCATCATTGGCATTAGAAGTATTCACACTTCTCTGGATCCCAGCAAAAGATTCAGTGGTCCCAAGCATGGTTCCTAAAGAAAGTCTCACAACAGTAAATTCTTTGCAAATGGCAGCCACATACGGAACAGTTCCAATTGCAGCAAGTTTATTTATATTCCTTGGCAAATTTGCTGACAAAGTTGAAACATGGCCTGGAGCAGGAAGCATCAACGCTGATCAGATAGGTTTAGGATTTTATGCAGATTCATTAACGTTCCTCTTTTCCGCAGTAATGATCTATTTTATTTCGATTCCGAACAGAAACTCGACAGAAATCAAAGACAAGAAAAAACCCAAACTGGATCTAAAATCAACGATTGATGAACTACGAGAAGGATGGGAATTCATCTTCGTTAATCCCGTTGTCAGAGCTGTATGTGCAGCACTGGGTGCAGGACTCATAGGTGGAGGCATGCTTATCCCTTTAGGGCCGATCTTTGCTAAAGACGTCCTCGGAGAAAACCCCGCTGACGGGATGTCAGTCCTACAAACAGCATTAGGAATAGGAGTTGCTATCGGCGTCGCATTCATAGCCCTATCTAGACAAAGAATAAGTCAGGTACGGTTATTCGTGATATCTGTATTTGGCGCTGGGGTATCGCTATTTATCGGTACATCAATGTCGGGGCTATGGCCAGCAGCTTCACTAATAGGTTTACTTGGTGTATTTGCTGGAGCCATTTACGTACTCGGCTTCACACTTCTACAAATAAGCGTTGCTGAAAATTTACGAGGAAGAATATTCTCTGCTGTATATACAATTGTCAGACTCTCCTTAATAATCGCAATGTCAATCGGCCCTTTTGTTGCAGCAACTTTTAATGGCTTATCAGAAGAATTCTTGGATAAAAAAGCTACCATCTTCGGGTGGCAAATATTTGTTCCAGGTGTCCGTGTGACGCTTTGGCTAGCATCGCTTATTATCATTGGTGCAGGCTTCTTAGCCCTCACATCAGTTCGAAACTTATTTAACGAAAATATAGAAAACCAAACAGAGGAGACTCCGAAAAGTGGAAGCTAAATTTATTGCTTTTGAAGGGGGAGACGCTAGTGGGAAAACAACTCAAGCAGAGCGCGTCTCACAGAAATTGAATGCTGTCTTCACAAGGGAACCCGGCGGAACCTCAGTTGGAGAATCACTAAGATCTATTCTCTTAGATCCTAAAGAACCTGTTGCTCTGCGAGCGGAAGCATTACTTATGGCCGCTTCAAGGGCGCAACTAGTTCAAGACGTGATTCAGCCAACACTTGCTGAAGGACAGCACGTTGTAACAGATAGGTTTCTTGCCTCTTCATTGGCATATCAAGGTTATGCAAGTGGATTGGAGATAGACCAAGTTTTATACTTATCACTTTTCGCTACTGATAATCTCACTCCCGACCTAACGATTCTTATTGATTTGCCAGTTGAAGAGTCAATGAAACGCCGAGGGAACACCCCAGATAGATTCGAACAAGAAAATATTGATTTCCACCAAAGAGTACGCAATGGATATTTAAAAATGGCTGAAACTCAAAGCGACACATGGATCGTAATTGATGGGACAAAGAATCAAGAGACCGTAGCAACAAACGTTGATCAGGCAATCCTTAGTAGTCTTCAACTCGCTTAAGAAATAGCTATTATGACACCAACGGACCTATTCAAAGATGTAATAGATCAAGATTCTGCTATTGCCCAGTTACAAAAAGCTTGCCAGAACCCTCTCCATGCATATTTGTTCCTAGGCCCTAAAGGATCATGCAAGTGGAATGCTGCAAAGGCTTTTGCCTCATTAATAATGACCAATGAAAATCAAAAGCAAAACCACGAGAGATCAACCTATCTAATTGGCAAAGGTGATCACCCAGATTTAATCAAGATAGAACCAACTGGAAACCAATATAGAGATGATGATGTTCAAGAAATTATTAATGAAGCATCGAGATCCCCAATTGAGGGGAAAAAGAAAATAATAGTGGCTGATAGGTTCCACACCGCTAATGAAACAGCAGTTGGGCGGTTACTTAAAACTCTTGAAGAACCTCCAGAATCAGTGATCATAATTCTTCTTTCTGAGATCGTTCCCAAAAATCAAATAACCATCGCATCCAGATGTCAAAAAATCCAATTCAATCGAATCTCTGACCAAAAAATGAAAAAATGGTTAGAACAACATGTTCATGATGCTGATAACAATCAATTAATCACTGTCGCAGCTAGAGGAGATATTGACAGAGCAAGAAATTTAATATCAGACCCCAACATCGCATATCGTCACGAACTGTGGAGATCAACATATGAAAATCTTACACCTGAGGGACACGCAATAGCATCCTCCGTCAGCGGGTTACAAAAAGCAATTGACGAAGCTCAACAAATTATTACCAACAAGCATGAACATGAAATACAAGAACTATTAGACAATGAAAAGCAACTGGGTATTAAATCTGGTGCTAGAAGCCAACTTGAGACCATGCATAAGCGAGAAATAAGAAGATTTAGAACTGATGAACTTGATTTCGGTTTATCCATATTTATAACTATGTTGCTAGAGCAACTTCGCGAAACCCCTCACAAAGAAAATTATCAAGGAGTAAAAATAATCAAGAAAGCAAATGGAGCAATGAAACGAAACGCAAATGAAAAACTATTATTGACATCACTTTTGATCTCTCTCTCAGAATTAAAATAAATCATTGCCTCAACGAAGGTCACTAGTACACTCTACGTGGCAAGATTTGTGTCTCGCCCGGGTAGCTCAGTTGGCAGAGCGATTCACTCGTAATGAATAGGTCAGGGGTTCGATTCCCCTCTCGGGCTCAAAAATTTCAATCAATATTCAATACGTCATAGCTAAAACATTTAGATAAACTAGAGAGATGGCAGATCAACATCTTTTCGCTGAAAAAGCAATGCCCTACATGGATCAGTTGTATTCGCACGCTCTCCGCCTTACCAAGAATCCCTCTGATGCTGAAGATTTAGTTCAAGAGACATACTTAAAAGGTTATAGATCATTTGAAAGTTTCAATGATGGAACAAACCTTAGAGCATGGTTATTCCGGATCCTTACTAATACTTTTATTAACGTCTATAGGAAAAAACAAAGAAGTTTTGATGAACAGGAAGTAGAAGATATTGAATCAGCTTATTTATTTAATAATGTAGGTACTTCTTCGAATAATCAACTTGGAATTAGCGCTGAGGATGCGCTTTTTGAAAGACTCACCGATGATGAAATCCAAATAGCTGTTGATTCGCTTCCCGGTAGCTATAAACAAGTAGTTCTTCTTGCTGATGTTCAAGGATTTTCTTATAAAGAAATCGCTGAAATATTGCAGATTCCTGACGGGACAGTGATGTCAAGGTTGCATCGAGCTCGGGCTAAGCTTAAACACCAACTTTTGGACTACATGACCTCTAGAAGACTGATTTACCAAGATGATCAATCTACCTCGGAAGAGTTAGAAACCTCAGGGGTTGCATTCAATGACTGACAATATGGACCTGCCATCAAACAATAACTCTCGTGCTTCACGGAAAAGTAGCGAGTTAAAAAAGTTTATTGAACTACCATCCGAACACAGTTGTGAAGATTCTGCACAGCTTATTCTTCGTGTACTCGATGGGATCCCTAATCCATCGGTAATACAATCTGTCAGAAATCATTTTGGTCTGTGCGTACAATGCTCGAATGTATTTGAAATGGAAATTAGGTTTAAATTAGCAATGGCGCAGAAAGATACTGTGAAAGCTCCACCCGCTTTGCAGTTAAAGATCACTGAGACTCTCCAAAGAGTTGACCTTGGTGATATCAGTATCACAGACCTGTAGTCCTTATAAATATTTCTGGCTTCTCTTTGTAGAAGGTGTCAGAGAGCGCTGATTTACGACTACGATCTGTATATGCAAATTTTAGCTGCAGAATGGCACTGGTGGTTAGCGGTAGTACTTACGCCTGCTACATTTCTCACGGTCTTTGCAGTTATTGGCGGGTATTTCGTAAAGGTCGTTCGACCTAAATATCCACCAAAATATAAAAAACCTAATACGGAACAGTAACGTGACCGAAACATCGGTCGACTGGGATGTAGCACGACAGGTTGCAACAAAAATTAGCGAAAGAAATAATGTTGTATCTTCATATCATTACGCAACTCTTTCTCCAGATTTTGAACGCTTTACAGCGATAGCGGAAGAGCTCGTAGCACAAACAACTGGTCTCGTATCCGAAATGGGAGAAGCCCGAGGCAGAGTAGCAGATAGGCCAATGTGGATTGACGCAAATATTGATTCATTTCAGCGTTTACTTAGACCCTTATCTCATAAACTATCAAACACCGACGCATCATTTCTTAAAGAATTAGGATCAAAGGCTAGTGGTGCAGAAATGGGGCTACTACTGGGTTGGATGTCTGGAAGAGTTCTAGGCCAATATGATCTATTAATCATTGAAGACGAGAACCCTGAAGATCAAGACATCGTTTATTATGTAGGACCCAACGTATTAGCTATCGAGAAGAAATATGGGTTCCCACCTGAGGAATTCCGACTTTGGTTAGCACTTCACGAATGCACGCATCGCGCACAGTTCACGGGAGTGCCTTGGTTAAGGGATCATTTCCTTGGTTTAGTTAATAAAACTTTAGAATCAGTAGATCCTGATCCAGAGATGTTTCGTGACGCTGCTAAAAGAATTATTGAATCAAAAAAAACCGGGGAAGATATTTTTGAAGATGGTGGATTACCGAATCTATTTACAACCCCCGAACAGCGCGAAACGCTAAACCAGATCTCTGGGATGATGAGCCTACTCGAAGGGCATGGAGATGTAACAATGGACCGTGCAGGTGTCGGGCATGTAGCTAATGCTCATGTTTTCGCAAAAACTTTTAGAGAAAGAAGAAACTCAGCTAAAGGTTTAACCAGAATATTTCAAAAGGTAGCTGGTTTTGAAGCAAAACTTAACCAATATCAAGCTGGCGAGAAGTTTATTCAAGAAGTAGAAAATTTTGGTGGGCCTGAACTATTAAACATGGCGTGGGAGAAACCGGAGAATCTGCCAAATCTTGATGAGATTAAATCTCCAGATGAATGGGTTAAGCGGATTAATAATCAGTAAATCATTGTCGTTCTTCTATAAAGTACTTAAATATGGCTGTTGTGATTAGTGATCTGTTGAATCGTTGTACCTTTCCCGAAGGACCTCTTGAGTGTGCGGTTTCGGGAGGAGCTGACTCTGTTGCCCTTCTCGTATTGGCTACTCATATAAGTAAGGAAGTAAAAGCTATTCATGTTGATCATGGAATCAGAGAGAACTCTGGAGAGGAGGCAAATCTTGTATTCCAAACAGCGCAAACATTGGGTGCTGAATTTGAATCTCTGACGATAAGTATCGAGAACGGTCCTAATCTTGAAGCGAGGGCAAGAAAGGCTCGTTATTCAGTCCTCCCTAAAAATGTCCTCACCGGACATACCGCAGATGATCAGGCAGAGACTATTTTGTTGGCGCTGATCCGTGGTAGCGCTTGGCACGGACTTTCAGGCATCCGTCCGTCACCTCAACGCCCTATTTTGAATTTAAGGCGATCCGAGACTGAGGCAGTATGTCGCGAATTTAAGATTAATTTTTTTGAAGATCCATCAAACGAAAGCTTAATTTATCGACGAAATCAGATACGGCATCAAGTGTTGCCGCTTCTGAATTCAATATCTGATCGAGATTTAGTTCCCCTTCTCGCAAGGCAAGCTGAAATACTGAGAAAAGGGGCGGATTTTTTAAATATTGAATCTAGAAAGATTGATCCAACTAAGTGTGACGAATTAATTAAAGCGCATATAGCGATAGCTAGAGAGTCAATTCGAAATTGGGTATGGGAGACCCGGAAAGATGATCACCCTCCTGATTTGGCAACCATTGACCGTATTCTCGCTGTTGCTTCCTTGGAGGTGCTTTCAACTGATATTGGATCTGGATGGAGAGTAGAACGAACGAATCGTATACTGAGGCTTGTTCCTCCAAAAAAAACCTAAGACATGCACAAGTTAATCAGGTATCTGGGTTAATGTTCCGGCGTTATGAATGAACCACTAAAACCACCAGGAACTATCCTGTTAAGCGAAAAGCAAATAGAAAATCGAATAACTGAACTCGGTCAGCAGATTACCTCAGACTATGAGGGGAAAGCCCCCCTTCTTATAGGAGTGTTAAAAGGGGCTTTCATTTATATGGCAGATTTAGCTCGAGCAATCTCTTTACCGATCGAATTTGATTTCATGGCTGTATCTTCTTACGGCAACGCGACTAAAACAAGTGGAGTTGTTCGAATAGTGAAAGATCTTGATATTGATCTTACTGAACGAGACGTTATCGTTGTTGAAGATATTATCGACAGCGGACTCACACTGAATTACCTCCGAAAGAATCTTGAATCTAGAGGTCCTGCTTCCCTAGAAGTCTGCGCTCTTCTAGTTAGGTCAGGAAGGCAAGCAGGGGAATTGGGTCTAAAATATGTTGGTTTTGAAATCCCACCAGATTTTGTAATTGGTTATGGGCTTGACGTTGCAGAAAGATACAGAAATCTTCCCGACCTTTGGAGCTATGATCCTGGCCTTGACTAAATACTGCTATCTGACCAGAAATCTGCAAAAGATAGCTAAATCAGAGGGGGAACACACCGCTTAGGTACTAAAATTCTATGTGGGGAAAAGCTAACAGGAGTTAAAATTGCGTCAGTTAAATATGAGAGGGAAATGGGCTGAAGGAATACAGCCACGAAACCTCATTTGGATAATTACGGACCGGTTAGCGGTTTGTGAACGTCCAGGAGGATATGGTCCACAGCACAGAAAAGTTAGACGTGTTGAAGAATTAATATGGATTAGAAGAAATGATTTCAAAAGAGTTGTCTCAATAATCCCTGCGAATCATAATTTACATAGCTATGAAGAGTTTGATATCGAATGTGTTCACCGCCCTGTTGCGATTGGGGGGCATCTAAATACGGTCTTAAGTGTTCTGTATTCAGACCTCAACAAGTTGATAAAAAATAACGAGCGATTGCTTCTTCACCATGAAGAAGTTGGGGATACCATGGGCGGAACCCTTGCAGGTTACCTTGTCTGGAATGGATTTATTGATACTGTTCCTGAAGCGATAACGAAAATGGAAAAGATTCTCAAGCGAGTAATTGGGCCTGCAGGTAGAGAGATTGCGTCAGCTTCTGATAATTTGCCAACTCCCGAGGAAATGATTGCTCTAGATGAAGAAAGATTAGCGGAATTAGAAGCTCTGCAAGCTGAAGAGCAAATCGCAGAGTAGTTCATAATGGGACGAGCATTTCTTGGGCTAGGGTCGAATCTTGGAGGGAAAGAGACTTTTTTAAGGGACGCTGTAGCATCTTTTGATGACTTGCAAGCTGTATCTGGACTTTATGAAACCGATCCAGTGGGAGGTCCAGATCAGGATTCATACTTGAACATTGTGATTGAGCTTGATACAAACCGAGGAGCTCGTGAGCTTCTAGAACACGCACAGATGCTCGAAAAGCGAGCTAATCGCAAACGAGAGATTAGATGGGGCCCAAGAACCCTTGATGTGGATGTTCTTTGGGTCGACGGTGAACAAGTTAACGACCCAGACCTGATAGTTCCGCATCCAAGAATGGGAGAACGAGCATTTGTCATGATACCCCTTGGCGAATTAGACCCCATATTTCTAGAAAGTTGGGATAACCCCAATGAAGGTGAAGTTCGTCGATTGAGAGACTGGTGAAATCTCCTACGGTACAAATAATCGGCCCAGGAAAGGCAGGCTTAAGTTTTTATTTAGCTCTGAGGTCGATTGGTTGGAATGTTAAAGAACCATTAGGGAGAAAAGATAATATCGGTGCCCTCAATCCTGATATTGACTACATCCTAATTACAACACCCGATCATGAAATTCCCATAGTCGCACAAAATCTAAATGCTACTGAAGCAATTGTGGCCCATGTATCAGGAGCTAGAGGAATTGAGTGTCTTTCACCTCACAGGAGGCGAGCTTCGATACATCCGCTCGTCTCTATGCCAACACCGGAAATAGGGAAAGACAGACTCCTTAGGAATACTTGGTATGCAATTGATGGTGATTCTGATGTTGACGTGATAGTTGATGCGCTTGGAGGACAAAAATTTTCTATAGCGAATGAAAGTAGATCTTTATATCATGCAACGGCATGTATCGCATCTAACCATCTAGTGGTGTTAATGGCACAGGTGAAAAGATTATCTCTTGAACTAAATATTCCATTTGAACCGTTCCTAGAATTATCTGCAAGCACACTTGAGGGCCTGTCAGGGCTTAACCCTGCTGAAGCTTTAACAGGACCAGCCGCAAGAGGAGATGAACAAACAATCAAATCTCATTTAAAATGCTTACCCGAATCAGAAAAAAATTTATACAAATGTCTATTAGATGAGGCGAAAGGTATTGCAGCTCAATCTATTATTAATGAGAACGAATCCGTATGAAGACAATAATCGCACATAAAGAATTACAAGATTCTCTGGATGACTTAAGAGTAGGGAAAAGTTCAATCGGTCTAGTCCCTACAATGGGATATTTGCATGAAGGTCACCTATCGCTTATCAAACGAGCAAAATTAGAAAATGATATTGTTGTTACAACGATCTTCGTTAATCCTCTTCAATTTTCGGCTACAGAAGATTTGGATACTTATCCGAAAGATATAGAGAAAGACACTTTGCTTGCTTGTGAAGCCGGAGCTGATTTTTTGTTTATACCTAGTCAACAGGAAATGTTTTGTGATGATGTATTAACTTCAATTTCGATAGCAGAAATTTCCTCCATTCTTGAGGGTGTTTCGAGGCCCACTCATTTTGCAGGTGTTGCGACTGTAGTTGCGAAATTATTTAACATAGTAGGTGTCTGTTCTGCTTACTTTGGAGAAAAAGATTGGCAACAACTCCACGTAATAAAGCGAATGATAACTGATTTGTCATACCGCGTTGAGATAAAAGGGTGTCCGATTGTGAGAGATGCGGATGGGCTTGCGTTATCAAGTAGAAATATGTACCTTACTGAGGGTCAACGAAAGGAAGCATCAAATATTCCGAGATCATTACTAAAAGCGTATGATTTGATAAAGTCAGGAGAAAGAAACTCAACTGCAGTCAAACAGCTAATAATTGCACAACTAGAAAAGTCTACCGAAATAGGTATTGACTATGTCGAACTAGTCAATGGTGAAACTTTCAAAGTGGCTGATCGTATAGATGACGAAACAAGGGTTCTGATTGCGGTCAAAATTGGTAAGGCCCGGCTCATAGACAACATGAGTGCTTTAAATGGACCTAATATTTAACTTCCTTATCTAAATACCTGAAATGATGTTAAGAGCCTGCGACACTGTAGAAACATGAATACACCTTACAAATTTGAGAAAACAGCAAAAGTTGAAGAACTAGTATCAGAGTACTCATCGATTCCTGATGGAGCAGGGTCAGGCGTTTCTGTTTCAATTGCTGGAAGGATCATGCAAAGACGTGATCAAGGTAAGGTTGTTTTTGGAAACTTGCAGGACAGCACTGGACGTATTCAACTTTTTGCGCCCTCAAAGTCAACTCCTAACTTTGAACTATTTTCAGCTCTAAATATCGGAGACTGGATTGGTGTCAAAGGCGAGGTGATGAAGACCAAACGAGGTGAGTTATCTGTCAAAGTTGATGAGTGGGAAATACTTGCTGGAACTAAAAGGCCATTTCCAGATAAGTGGCATGGGATAAGCGATCCAGACACACGGTACCGCCAAAGGTATGTTGACCTCTGGGTTACTGAAGAAGCCAGGAAAGCCTTTGTGGTCCGAAGCAACTTGATTTCGATGACTAGGAAATGGTTAGAAAAAAAAGACTTTATGGAAGTCGAAACTCCTGTCTTCCATCCAATCCCCGGAGGGGCATTAGCAAAACCATTCACGACCCACCATAACGCATTGGATATGGAACTCTACTTGCGAATAGCGCCTGAACTTTACCTAAAGAGACTGGTAGTAGCTGGGTTTGAGAAAGTATTCGAGATAGCAAGAGTATTTAGGAATGAAGGGATATCTAGTCGGCATAACCCCGAGTTCACGATGTTAGAACTCTATGAAGCTTATGCTGATTGGAATGACATCATGGAATTAGCTGAGAATCTTATTGAGCATCTAGCCATTCAATTAACTGGCTCAACGACAGTGTCTTTTGATGGGAAAGATATTGATCTTTCCGCTCCGTGGAGACGCGCAACAATGGTTGAGTTGATAGAAGAACAGACCGGTCATGTTGTTTCACTGGAAACGTCCGTTGGTGAGTTACGAAACTTGTGTAGCCAATATGATATTGAAGTCCAACCTTCCTATGGTCCTGGAAAATTAATTCTTGAACTTTATGAAAAGACAGTAGAGGCAAATATATGGAATCCTTGTTTTGTCACCGAATATCCTAAAGAAGTTTCACCATTATCTAGAGATCATCGAGATAAAGACGGTTTCACCGAACGATTTGAAGGAATTATTGCTGGACGAGAAATCCTAAACGGATTTTCTGAACTTGTTGACTCAGAGGAACAAATGGAACGGTTCAAAGATCAATTAGAGAAAGGTAAATCTGGTGACGAAGAAGCCATGGGAGTCGATTCGGATTACATACGCGCCCTTGAATTTGGGTTACCTCCTACCGGAGGTATTGGAATAGGAATTGACCGTTTGGTGATGATGTTGGCAGATGTACAAACGATAAGAGATGTGGTTCTGTTTCCGACATTACGGCCAGAACAATAAATCTATTATTTCATAATTCTGTCACGGCTATGCTTAATTGATAGTTGTAGATGATGCTCTATTAATTAGATGGTCGGTAGCTGATTTCAGTGCTGTTGTTGCTTCGGAATCTGGAAGATTATCTAGGGCTGAGACAGCTTGGCCAGTCCAATATCTTGCTCTAGTAAGAGCATCTTTGACTCCTCCGCTCTGTCTTATCAATTGACGAGCCCGATTTCTTTCCTCAAGGGATATTTCTTTACCGAGGATCTCTTCTAACTCTTCTCCATATTTTGAAGAGAATGCTGAGATTACTGGAAGCGTGTATACACCTTCAATTAAATCGTTCCCTGCTGGTTTTCCGAGCTCCTCATCGGTCGCAGTTAAATCAAGAATGTCATCAATGATTTGAAAAGCCATACCATACGAGTGTCCGAAAGATTTAGTGATATCAATATTTTCCCGAGAAAGTTCAGCTGTTAATCCACCAATTTTGCATGCCGTGGCTAGCAAAGATGCTGTCTTTCCTGAGATTGATCGCTCGTAAGAATCTAATGTACGGTCAATTTTGAATGCTGATTGAAGTTCCAAAATTTGACCCTCGCATAACTCACCGATGGTTTTTGCTAAAAGGCCTGCGACTTCAGTTCCTAAAGAAGCAGCTATTTCAGAAGCTCGTGCTAGCAAAAAATCACCAGCTAAAATTGCAGTTAAGTTTCCCCATAAAGCATTTACAGAAGGAACAGTTCTTCGTAACTCAGCTTCATCCATAACATCGTCGTGGTAAAGAGATCCAAGATGGACTAGTTCTACTGCGACACCACCAAGAAGAACTGCTTTTGACGCATTTATTGCAATTGACTTTTCTACCCCACTAGAAGCGATTGAGAAACCAGGGCGAACGCGCTTGCCACCAGCTGTTATTAAATGACTAGCGATTTCTGTCAAATAATCCTCTTCAGCAATCACTGACGTTACGAGCAGTTTTTCTAGACGTTCTAGATCGCCTTCCAATGTGGGAAGAACGGACAGGGACGAAACGAGTGCCATTGTTAAAGTCTAAAGGAGACATGAACTATAGACACCCAAAAATGCCGGATGGCACACGTGAAGCGTTAGTCATAAGCATAGTTATTTATATAAATAGAAAAAATTTACTTTTCTTACAAAAAAGGGAATGATTCGCCACGCTATTGTGTTGTATCTAATATGACGTCTAAGTTAGGCAATACGGTCTGATAACAAAAGGGCGCAGAGTACATTAAACAAAATTTCGTGAAAGGTCATCACTTTGTTTGAAAGATTTACAGATAGAGCACGAAGAGTAGTCGTTCTAGCTCAAGAAGAAGCTCGTCTCCTCAACCACAATTATATAGGAACGGAGCACATCCTTTTAGGGCTGATACATGAAGGAGAAGGGGTAGCCGCGAAAGCGCTCGAATCTTTAGGAATTTCTCTGGAGGCTGTTCGAGAACAGGTTGAGGAAATTATCGGACAGGGTGGTTCATCCCCCAGCGGCCATATTCCGTTTACGCCCCGAGCCAAGAAAGTGTTGGAGTTAAGTTTAAGAGAAGCTCTTCAACTAGGTCACAACTATATTGGCACTGAACACATTTTATTAGGCTTGATTCGAGAAGGCGAAGGAGTAGCAGCTCAAGTCCTAACAAAACTTGGAGCTGACCTTTCTCGTGTTAGGCAACAAGTTATCCAACTACTTTCAGGCTATTCAGGTTCAGGCGATCAAGAACAAGAAGGCGGTCGAAAAGGAGAAAGAGCCTCAGCCGGAACGGGAGGAAGAGGCGGTGACCCAAATTCTTCTATGGTGCTTGATCAATTCGGACGGAACTTAACCCAACTTGCCAAAGAAAAAAAACTTGATCCAGTTATCGGTAGGTCAAGAGAAGCAGAACGAGTTATGCAAGTTCTGAGCAGAAGAACTAAGAACAATCCAGTTCTTGTTGGCGAGCCTGGAGTTGGGAAAACGGCTATTGTGGAAGGATTAGCAAGATCGATAGCTGCAAACGATGTGCCAGAGCCCCTTCGAGGCAAACAACTTTACACATTAGACCTCGGAGCTTTGGTAGCGGGCTCCCGATATCGAGGTGATTTTGAAGAAAGACTTAAAAAAGTTTTAAAGGAAATCAAAACACGAGGGGACATCATATTATTTATAGATGAGCTTCATACTCTCGTAGGGGCCGGAGCTGCTGAGGGAGCTATTGATGCAGCTTCGATTCTAAAGCCAATGCTCGCTCGTGGAGAGCTTCAAACTATTGGGGCGACTACCCTTGACGAATATAGGAAACACCTTGAGAAAGATGCAGCTCTTGAAAGGCGATTCCAGAAGATTATTGTTGATGAACCTTCTGTCTCGCACACCATAGAAATCCTGAAAGGTCTTCGTGATCGCTATGAGGAGCACCACAAGGTCACAATCACCGACCAAGCGCTTGTTGCCGCAGCAAATCTGGCCGATCGTTATATTTCAGATCGCCACCTTCCCGATAAAGCTATAGACCTTATTGATGAAGCTGGTTCACGTTTGCGACTGAAAAGAATGGAAACTCCTCCAGACTTTAAAGAAATAGAAAATGAGTTAGCTATTGTTACAGGTGAAAAGAAAGCAGCCGTTGAATCACAAGACTTTGAAGAAGCCGGTCGCCTGCGTGATAAAGAAAAAGAGCTACTTAACAAAAAAGAAGCCATGGAAAATGAAATGAAAGATTCTGGTGTCGATTTCTTTGATGAAGTAGATGAAGAAGCAATTGCAGAGGTTCTCTCCGTTTGGACTGGAATTCCTGTTTTCAAATTAACTGAGGAAGAAACTGCGAAGCTACTTCGGATGGAAGATGAACTCCATAAGCGTGTGATTGGGCAAGAAGATAGCATAAAAGCTGTAAGTCAGGCGATCCGACGTACAAGAGCTGGTTTAAAGGATCCGAAACGGCCATCTGGGTCTTTCATATTCTTAGGCCCATCCGGAGTCGGAAAAACCGAATTAGCAAAAACGTTAGCGGAATTCTTATTTGGGGATGAGCAAGCACTCATCAGTTTAGATATGTCTGAATACATGGAAAAACACACCGTGAGTAGGCTTATGGGTTCTCCTCCTGGGTACGTGGGATATGAAGAAGGTGGACAGCTTACAGAAGCAGTGAGAAGAAAACCATTTTCAGTAGTCCTTTTTGATGAGATAGAGAAAGCTCACCCAGATGTATTCAATGCTCTTCTGCAAATACTTGAAGAAGGAAGGTTAACGGATAGTCAAGGGAGATCAGTTGATTTCCGTAACACTGTAATTATTATGACATCTAATTTAGGTACACGCGATTTAAGAAAAGCCAATCTTGGCTTCTCGACAAACGATGAATCTGTGACCTACCAAAAAATGAAAGATAAAGTTACAGAATCTTTGAAAAATCACTTTAGGCCCGAATTCCTAAATCGTGTTGATGAAGTTATCGTCTTCCATGAGCTATCAAAGAGTGAGGTAACCGAAATAGTTGACTTAATGGTTGCCAGAGTAACAGAACAACTTGAAATGCAAGGGATGGGCTTAGAAGTCACGGTTGAGGCGAAGCATTATCTCGCTGATAGAGGCTATGATCCTGAACTAGGAGCAAGACCTTTACGTAGAGCTATTCAGCGTCTTGTTGAAGATCCGCTTTCGGAAAGATTACTTTTGAAAGAGTTTAATGCAGGTCAAATAGTAGTTGTTGATATCGATAATGAAATAGAAGATGAAACTGATAGCAAGATAATTTTCAAAGCGGTAGAGGGCTTTGAGCCACCATCAGTGGAAGAATTTATTGCAGCTGAATAGCAAATAACCGTTATCTGGTGAGCGTACCCACTTGTTGGGGGTACTATGCAAGTGTGCGAAGTAAATTTAAAAATGTAGCATTCTTTGTTCTTGCCATACTATTTTTGACTGCTGGTTGCACGATACAGTTGCGTGTAAAAATTGATGTAAATGAAGATGGTTCAGGGCTAGTTACAGCAGGTGTTGGGCTAGATGAAGGAGCCAGAAATCAACCAGCGTTTCAAGATATTGAGGAAGTCTTACAAATAAGTGATTTATCGGCATCCAGTTGGGAATTTGAGAGTACTGGACTCGGCCCTGATGGAAGAGAATGGTTTGAGGCAACAAAAACGTTTGTTAATTCTGAAGATTTACAAGGCGTGTTAAACGAACTTACAACTTCACCTGATACTTTCAAAGGTTGGCAAATATTCTCAGATGTAACAACTAAGAAACGCAATTTTTCTATATCGGGCAACGTTGACCTTACCGGCGGCCTTAGTTTATTTACAGATGACGATCTGAATAATTTACTCGAGGAACCCCCTTTAGGAATAGCTCTAGAGACACTTGAAGAATCTTTAGGGCGCCCGATAACCGATGTTGTCTCAATGCAAATAATTATTAACCTTCCAGATCAAAGTAATGAAGAGATAATTGATTTGCCCTTGGGGGATCAAAGAGTCATTGACGTTTCAGGCAACAGTGAACATAGAATCGCTCAGATACTTGACTGGGTGGTTGTGGCGGTTATAGCCCTTTTAGGGCTCTCTATAATTCTCGCTATTCTTAACTGGTTTCTAGATAAGCGGTATGAGAAAAAACAATTACAGCGACGGCCATCGCCTATTTCTCAGCAAATACCTGGGAAAGAAACCGAAGGCTTTCAGCAATCAACTCATCAAACAGAACGCCTCCAACTACTTGTGATAGATCCGTATGGTGTTATCTTCAAGAAGGAGACAAATCAAATTGACTACCTGAGCGCATTCGTAAAGGCAAAAAATGGAAAAATAGACCATGATGAGCTGATAGAGCTGCACCGCTCAGGCACGATGGGAAAGGTCACAGCATCGGACTTATGGAACCGAGTAGGGCTTGAAGGAGACTCAGATTCTCTGAATCGTGAATATGTTAAAAGCCTTCAATTTCGTAATGGTGGAAAAGATTTCCTCAAAAATCTTCATAAAAGGGGAATTGCTGTCTCTGTAGTAACGAATGACCTGGCTGAATGGTCCATAGAAATTTGCAATCTATACGGGCTCCAGGGAATAAATCCTTGGATCATAAGCTCTCAAAATGGGGTCCGGAAACCTGATCCGGCAATTTTTGAAATTCTCAATAGATCCTCCGGTATCGCCTATCAATCTTGTCTCGTGCTTGATACAGAAATAAACTTTCTCGATACAGCAAAAAGCCTTGGAATGAAAACCGTATTACTAGATGCCGGTGGTAAAAAAGTAGATCCAAATCTAAGCCACCCTAAGGTGAATAGGTTAAACGAATTTTTTAGGCGTCAATAGATACTTTTAAGTAGAACGTATTTCAAGTTGTTTTCGGTCAAGAATTATGTATTTTTCACCACTTTGAGATATCCAACCTAGTTTGATAAACGAAGAAATTGATTTATTGACACGTTCTCTAGATGCACCGATCATTCCAGCTAATTCTTCTTGCGTGATCGGCAATCGAAATTCATCTGAGTCCCCAGCCATTTCCAAAAGCCGCTTCGCTGTTCTCCCTGTAACGTCCAAAAACATGGTATCTGAAAGAGCTATGTCAGTGCTTTTTAGTCGACTTACCAGCATCTCAACTACTCTCCAAAGGAGTGCTGGATTATCGTCATATAAATCTTTTATAGGCTTATAAGGGATCACAATGAGTGAAGATTCCTCAAGCGCTCGAGCTTCTGCTGACCGCCCGTCATTGCTAAACAATGGCATTTCCCCAAATAAATCACCAGCCTCCATTAATGCAACTAGCGATTCCCTTCCATCAAAAGAGCGATTACCTATTGCGATTCTTCCATGAGTCACAATATACAAATCACTAGATTCGTCACCTGACTGAAAAACGACATCCCCACGTTGAAGATCTACAGTTTCAGATTGGTCCACAATTGGTTTTAACAGCTCATCATCAAGTTCGGAAAACATATCTATAGATCGAAGGAAATCAGCATTTGTCATATCATTAGAATAATACGCAATAAGTCAATCTTCTAATTCATAGCCAATTAGAAAAGTTGATGGTCGTCGAGTGGATTAGTGGATAACATTTGCAGAAGCAATATAAACGTTATTTTTAAGGAACTTAGACTGTATGAGGATTGGGCAAGGATTTGACTCACACCAATGGGATGAGAATGGTTCCGCCCCATTGATTCTGGGCGGAATAGAATTTGACTCTGGTAACTCGCTAAAAGGTCATTCTGATGGGGACGTTATCATCCATGCGTGCATTGATTCTCTACTCGGGGCAGCAGGTTTAGGTGATATAGGTATTCTTTTCCCAGATTCCGACCTGGCATATGAGAATATTGATAGCGTCAAATTACTTGAAATAGTTGTCTCAAAATTGCATGCAGAAAAATGGGAAATAGTGAATGTTGACTGTTCCGTAGTAACTGAAGAACCTAAGATCTCATCAAAGAAATTAGAAATTGAACGCAAGCTGTCAAAGGTTCTCGATGCCCCTTTTTCTGTCAAAGGTAAAACCCCTGAAGGAATAGATAGTTTGAACGGGATAATGTGTATTGCAGTTTCTCTTATTGAGGAAAGATATGAATAAACGTAAATCTAATCCGAGAAATCATCAACAGCGGAAAATAAACCCAAAACAGAATCCCAGAAGAAACTCAAGCAAACATGAAGATTTTCAAACTGTAGAAGGTCGCCATGCTGTTCGTGAATCCATCTTGGCGGGAACTAGAAAAGTTCGAGAAGTAAATATGTCTGAGGGGTTAGATTCGGGTTCGATTATTGACGACATTATCAACCTCGCTCATGAACTAAGAATACCTCTTCGAAAGCATTCAAAATCTAAATTCAAGTCAATGACTACCACAGAATCTGCGCAAGGCGTTCAAGCGATATGCGACCCACTACCCGACTTAGGAATAGAGGACCTTATCGAAGGCACAGATAATCCATTTATTTTAGTTTTGGATGGTATTACTGATCCAAGAAATTTAGGGTCAATAATCAGAAGTGGTGAGTGCGCTGGCGTAACAGGTATTTTATTGCCTCGCCATCGTTCCGCTCGGATAACTCCGACTGTTTCAAAAACAGCACAAGGTGCTATAGAACATGTCCCTATAGCTTCAACAACAGGAATACCTAAAGCGTTAACAAGGCTGAAGGAGCTGGGTGTATGGACTGTAGGTATGGATATGTCTGCTGATTCAGATATTTTTGATTTGCGCATAGTGAACGAACCGCTAGCACTTGTTCTAGGGAGTGAAGGTAAAGGATTAGGCCGTCTCACAAGAGAACGATGTGACTTAACAGTTAAGATTCCTTTATTTGGAATCACTGAATCGCTCAATGTAGGGGCGGCTGCTGCAATCGGTTGTTTTGAAATAGCGAGACAACGATTAACTAAAGTTAAACGGTGATAAACTCAACAAGCTTCGCCATAATATGACGAAGTAGTGCCGGGTTAGCTCAGTTGGTAGAGCACTTCTCTTGTAAAGAAGATGTCGTCGGTTCGATTCCGACACCCGGCTCAAGAAATTTGTTTGAAGGTCCATCATCTAATCTGCGATGAAAGTTAACATTTAAAAGTGTCCCTGACTGAACGAGACTTCGCAATTCTAGAATTTGAGAGATCTGCTTGGCAAAATAATGGCACCAAACATGAAGCTATACGTCAAACGTTTTCTATTTCGCCAGCAAGGTACTATCAACTTCGAGATTCCCTAATTGATAAACCTACTGCCTTAGAGTTTGATCCGATGGTTGTTAAAAGATTACAAAGAGCTAGAAAGTTCCGAAGATCAAAGAAATTAGGAATATCTATTAGCAATTACCCGATTCGCTAAGACAAATGGTTGTATTTAGGATAGATTTATCCGAGGTTCGATTCAGGAGAAATCATCTATGAATATTGCGGGTAAGGGAGTCCTATTAATTGTTGCCGTGATTACGATCGGGGTTATTGTCCTTAACGAAGGCTTCAGCAACAACACTGCAGTTTCCTCTGATCCACTTAAATCTAATCAAGAAATGCAACAACCAGAAAGACAAGAACAGGAACAAGAACAAGAACAAGAAGTCTCCAACTCTCCAGAAGAAACAACAGAAGCAGTGCAGGAAAATGGTGAGAGTGAAGCAAATGAGCAAACTCCGACAACTCCAACGTCTGTTCTTCATCCGCCTGCTGAAGTACGAGTTCTGGTGGCGAATGGAACTGAGGTTACTGGAGCAGCTGGAGCAACCTTAGATACTCTTGTTGCCACAGCCGGGTATAACGGTGTCAAAGCCACGAATGATAATGGAGATGAAGTCTTACTTGAAACATTTGTCTATTACGGAGAGGGTTATGACTTAGATGCCCAGAATGTTAGATTGATCATAAATGCAGACAGCAACAATGTGTTACCTATGCCCGAAACTCTCCCAATCGATGATCTTTCCGATGCAAATGTTCTTGTTCATGTCGGTTCTGACCTTTTCCCTGACCAAGGTGGATGAGACACAAAGTAAATGAAAGTTTTGATTGCCCCTGACAAGTTCAAGGGAACAGCCTCTGCTACCACAGTTGCTGAGGCAATTGCTGAGGCACTAGATCAGTCTCATGAAATTACATTGCAACCCTTAGCTGACGGCGGGGAAGGCACATTAGAGATTTTCGGAGGCGGAAATAAGGTTTCAGTTGTTACTGGCCCATTGGGAGAGCCAGTCGAAGCAGATTGGAGACTAGATGGGAAGTCAGCTGTAATCGAGATGTCGCAGGCGTCTGGGTTGGATCTTCTAAAAGATAATTCGTATAACGATCCCATTAATGCATCAACTTTTGGTACAGGCGAGCTCATTCGCACAGCACTTGAGCGTGGAGCTGAGGAGATACTCATAGGAGTTGGTGGATCAGCGACAACTGACGGTGGTTTGGGAGCTTTGCAGGCTATGAAGCCGCTAAAGAGATACAAAACTATAGAAATAAATGTTGCCTGTGATGTGCAAACGAGCTTTTTGGATTGTGCAAGGATCTATGGACCTCAAAAGGGAGCAACACCTAATCAAATTAAGTTTCTTGAAAATAGGCTTGAACGTCTAGCTCAAATATTTCTTGAAGAAAGAAATATTGATGTGACCTCACTTCCTATGGCTGGAGCTGCGGGAGGTCTAGCAGGTGGTCTTGCTACCGTGGGGGCTCATCTTCAAAGTGGGTTTGAGGCAGTATCAGAAAGAGTTGCTCTAGTGGATTTAATTGAAAATGCAGATGTGATAATTACCGGTGAAGGAGAAGTTAATGAGTCGAGTTTTGATGGAAAGGTTGTAGGCGAAGTCTTAAACTTAGCAAAACTGATGACAAAGCAAACTATTGTTATTTCCGGAAGCATTGACTCAAATGTTCATATTCCAGTGCCATCATGTTCGTTAGAAGACACTGTTGGGTTAGAAAAAGCGTTTTTAGAAACTAGGCAATCAATTATTAAAACGACTCAAAAAGCATTTGATGACTGGTCAGTGGGCCAAACAACAGGGTAAACATTGAAAGATGCACGATCGAATCGAACTTAACAAAATTCAGGCTCTTGGAGTTATAGGTGTCCTCCCTGAGGAGAGGGACAGAGCTCAACCGTTTGAAGCAGATATAGCGATAGAAACAGATCTATCAGTTGCTGGAGTATCAGATAACCTTGACGACACTATTAATTATGGTGAAATCACAGAGTTGGTTGTTGGCATTATTGAAAATGAATCACACCAGTTACTAGAAAAAGTAGCAACACGGATTGCAACAGAAATACTTACTGTTCCTTCAGTAAGTGGTGTACGAGTTAATCTGAGAAAGATGCGCCCACCTGTTCCACAGTTTTTAGACTCTTCAGCAGTCAACATCTACAGAACTAAATAGCAAATTTAGGATTATTGAGATTCTAATTCTTTCTTAATTTCTAGGATTCGTTTAGGAAGATGTGTGCGACCATAGTCAAAACCCACTTCAAGGAGAATTTCCAATAAATGTTTGCGACCATTTTCAAACTTCCAAGGAAGAGCTACGTAAACCGGTAAATCAAATATCTTTAACTTATTTAAGTTGCTGTATACTCGCTCCTGATACTTGTACCTGTCTTCCCATTCCCAATTCGCTGGTCCGAAGCCTGTTCCTGGGTCAAGAATGATTTGCTCTTTGCTTAAACCTATTTTAGTGAGGTCATCTAAAGATTTTTCGAACCATCTTACGATCACTTCAACAGGGTCTCCACTAACGAATTCAAGGCTTTTGGGATCTTCCCCACTTAAAAAAGGAAGCACTACAGGAACTCCTGTGCTGACAGCAATTTCAACCATTTCGGGATTTTGCATACCATCAGAGGCATTCATAAAATTAGCTCCAGCTTGAAGAGATTTCGCCATGATTTCCGGTTTCCAAGTGTCTACTGAAAGTTCTACCCCTAGTTCTGCAATTGCTTGGATTTTGCCATCAAGGCGATCCCATTCTTCTTCTTCACTGATACGGCTTGCGAACTGTGTCGAACCTGCAGCACCCAAATCAATACCTACGCAACCTTCAGTAATCAAATCTTTTGCGCGAGCTACTGCGCTTTCGACATCAAGTGCAATTGAAAGTCGGCTAAGGAATCCCCAGATGCGTTTATTACACCATGTAACTTCACGTTCTAAAAATACTAGTTACTTTAGCTGAGGGGCTAGTCAAACGAATTCAAATCTCCAAGCACTAAACGTTCGCAAAAGCGATAGATTTAGCCTATGGCAGTAACAATTCGAATTCCCACTACTTTTCGTGAACTAACGAAATCCCATTCAACGCTTTCTTCAAATGGAGCGAACTTGAGAGAACTGTTAGATCAACTGAGGCCTGAGTATCCAGATTTTGTTAATCGAGTCTTAGATGAAGACGGTAATTTACAGAGATTCGTAAATATATTTCTAGATGATGAAGATGTTCGTTTCCTCGGTGGACTTGATACCCAACTTGAAGAGGGGCAAACGCTTTCTATCGTTCCAGCTGTCGCTGGTGGGAGTCTTTTACGCAAAGCCGACAAAAGAGGGAAATTTCGCTCAAATAAGTAAAATTCAAAATTGATTTGTAAGAAATTAAATCTTACGGAATAAAAGATCGAAAAAAATTGTTACAGAATGTAGTGAATAAGGAGAGTTTAGATGGCAAAAATTATTTTATTTGATGAAGAAGCTCGAAGAGGTTTGGAAAGAGGCATGAATACGCTTGCTGATGCAGTGAGAGTTACACTCGGGCCCAAAGGGCGAAATGTTGTGCTTGATAAAAAATGGGGTGCACCTACCATTACGAATGATGGTGTTTCAATTGCAAAAGAAATTGACCTTGAAGACCCATATGAACGAATCGGCGCTGAATTAGTTAAGGAAGTCGCTAAAAAAACAGACGATGTAGCTGGAGATGGAACAACTACTGCCACTGTCTTGGCATGGTCTATGGTTCGTGAAGGGCTACGAAATGTGGCGGCAGGCGCGAATCCTATGTCCTTAAAGATGGGTATAGAAGCTGGTGTCGCTGCAGCAGTTGAATCAATAGCCGCTCAATCTCAAGATGTGTCTTCTGATAAGGAACAAATTGCGAATGTTGCTGCCATATCTGCAGCTGATACAGACATAGGTGCAAAGATAAGTGAAGCAATAGACAAAGTTGGTAAAGACGGAGTAATTACCGTCGAGGAATCCCAAACATTCGGAATGGATATGGATTTCGTTGAGGGGATGCGCTTTGATAAGGGCTATATCTCTCCATATTTCGTGACTGATGCTGACCGAATGGAAACAGTACTCGAAAACCCATACATATTGCTCGTATCTTCAAAGATTTCAGCTGTGAGAGATGTTGTTCCAGTACTTGAGAAAGTAATGCAATCAGGTAAACCTCTTCTCATTATCGCAGAGGATGTAGAAGGTGAAGCATTAGCTACCCTCGTCGTAAATAAAATTCGTGGAACTTTCACTTCTGCAAGTGTCAAAGCACCAGGATTTGGTGATCGCAGAAAAGCTATGTTGCAAGATATGGCTATTCTCACCGGAGGTCAAGTAGTAAGTGAAGAGGTAGGGCTAAAACTTGATGCTACAACACTTGATCTCTTAGGAGAAGCGAGAAAAGTTGTCATCACGAAAGACGAAACTACGATAATTGAAGGCTCCGGTAATCGTGAAGATGTCGATGGTCGAATTGCCCAAATTAAGGCTGAGATTGAAAACACTGATTCTGATTATGACAGGGAGAAACTTCAGGAGCGCCTAGCGAAACTATCAGGTGGAGTTGCGATCCTAAAAGTTGGTGCAGCCACAGAAGTAGAGCTTAAAGAAAAAAAGCACAGAATTGAAGATGCTGTTTCTACGACAAAAGCAGCAATTGAAGAGGGAGTTGTTGCTGGTGGAGGGGTTACTCTGTTGAGAGCTCAAGAAGCTGTTTTGGCGATATCAAATGATCAAGGAAACCCTGATGCAAATACTGGTGCTCGACTAGTGGCGAAAGCACTTGAAGGCCCCTTGCATCAAATAGCGATAAATTCTGGTCTTGAAGGTGGAGTGATAGTAGAAAAAGTTCGGAATTTAGATGGAGCAAATGGTTTAAATGCCTCTTCAGGAGAATATGAAGACCTTGTTAAAGCAGGGATTATTGATGCTGCTAAGGTAACGCGATCCGCACTTCAAAATGCTGGTTCTATTGCCGCCTTGTTCTTAACTACAGAAGCTGTAATTGCAGATGCCCCTGAAGAATCTGAGATGTCTGGCATGCCAGATATGGATTTTTAGAAAAAATCAAAAGCGTATTCTCTTAATAAGTTAACTAGACTTTCCTCATGGATTCTCTTGTGCCATCTGAAGGTCTTGGAGTTCTACATTTGTTTTGCAAGACTGGTCAGGGCTTTGACGAAGATAAACTTATCGAAACTATTCATGAAATAAAATCGGAAGAAGCCCAGATTATTTCCATATCAATACTGGGGCATAAAGCTGATTTCGCTTTTATGGTTCTGGCCAATGATTGGGTACAACTTCGGGTGGCCGAACGAGAAATTTCAAATTGCGGGGTTAGCATCGTTGATTCGTATGTGTCGTTAACAGAGATATCTGAATATGCTGCTGGCGTGCCTGAGGAAATGCGTAAAGCACGTTTATACCCTGCCCTTCCTCCCTCAGATAAAAGAGCTTGGTGCTTTTACCCTATGTCGAAACGAAGGAATCCTGGTCAGAATTGGTTCACGCTTGAGTTTGAGAAAAGAAAAGAACTCATGTACGAACATGGGGCATCTGGAAGACAATTTGCTGGCCGTGTCCTTCAAGTGATAACAGGATCAACTGGTGTTGATGACTTTGAATGGGGTGTGACATTGTTCTGCGTGCATCCTGATGATCTCAAAGAAGTGGTCTATACGATGCGATTTGATGAAGCCTCAGCTGAATATGCGGAATTTGGACCTTTTTATTCGGGAGTGGTTGCAGACGTTGAAGAAGTTATAACATTAAGCGTTTAGCTAGTCAGATGTCCATTTCCTGATCTGCTAACCACTGTTTCTTTATGCTTCTCCAGGCTTCGTCAGTATGGTCTCTCCTCCAATATGGAGAAATAGAAGCTGATTCTATGTTAATTTCATACTCTGAAATAAAATATTTTCTGATATTTCGGACTTCACTTGCTTCACCATGGATAAAAATATCAAATTCACCAGCTGGAAACTCCTGACTTTTGATCGCCTCAAGAAGAGCCAAGTCAGGATCGAGTACAGCAGATCTATATACCCATTTGATTTGATGCAGGTGAGATGAGGTAAATTTGATTCGATTTTCTGGGCCATCTACTACAAGGAATACTAAACATGTTTTGGTTTCAGGGATAGATTCGACTGAGGCGCTAATAGCTGAAATTGCGCTTTCGTCTCCGGCTAGAAGGTGCCAATCAGCTTTCATATCTGGTTTGTAACCTCCGTTAGGTCCTTTAAATTGTAAACGATCACCAATCTGGGCTTTTTGTGCCCATGCACCTGCGTAACCTTGATCACCGTGAGTTACGAAATCAATCGTTAGTCTTCTCGTATCGGAGTCCCATTTTCGTACAGTGAACCTTCTTGGTCTTGGTCTCTGATCATCACCTAAAGACCGAACCTCTTCAAGCTCAAATGGCGGTGAGTAAGATGCATTTTCTGGAATAAAGTAAGCGTTCACGTATTGATCGGTGTAGTCAGTCACCGTGAATCCATCTAATCCATCGCCTCCTAGAACTATCCGAATCATACTCGGTGAAAGTATTGAAATTTCCTCTACCTCGCCGAACATGCGCTTATTCGCCTGGCTCTAATTGTTGTGTATTAATATTTTTGGCCACCTGTAATAACTCTATTACAGCTGGCCTTGCTTCTTCTTCGCTCTTAATAGGACTTGGAAATCCAATCCGTACCATTCTTGGGCCTTTGGAAGTTGATGCTCGTAAAGTTACGCCATAACGATCAATGCCTAACATTTCTGCCTCGGAACAGTCATTTAAATTCGCAAGGTTCTTTACGTATAGGAGATTTGCATCAAGGTGATCATCATTCATGTGGTCAACAATTCCTTGGGCACTCAGAAAAAGTGGATCAATTTCAGCTGATTGGTACTCTTTGTTTTGCACCCAACTCATATGCCCAAACCCGCCGACATACCTACACTCCTTAACTATTAGTTTCCAAAAATTAAAATCCACGTAGTCAACATAAAATGATGCGTGTTTATGTTTTGTTAAGTACTCTTCGCGTTCGGCTGTTGGGTTATCAAGTAAATGCAATGTTCCAACAAGCGTAAGCCTAGCTTTTCCTAGTGGGTCACCCTCTCCTGATGGCTCACTGATGAGCATCGAAGCTCTTTGATCATTTCGGGCATTTATCGTATGCTCAGCCATATCAGAGATAAGAATAACTGGATTGCCTTCATCATCATGAATATAAGAAACAATACTTCCGTATGGATAGCCTTCGGAGGTAAGGGTGCTCAAAGTACCTGTCCCTGATGACGCGACCAATGTTCTTGATAATTCGGCATCTGATGGGAAAGATGTCGTATCCCCAACGATAGAAGGGGCCGAGTCCCCACTTCCATGTGCTTGTTTCGTCGTCACAAATTTTCTCCTCTTACTAACATTGTAGAAAAGTCACTACTTCGTCAACCCCTCACGAAAATCTTTGATTAATCTCATGCGTCCTTCGACCCCGGGGTAGCCTAATCGGTTAATTATCATAACGTTTCCGCTTTTCACTGCAGGCAAATTCTGCCAGAGCGAATTCTTTTCAATTTCATCAAGTGAATCTGATTCCCCTGAGACTTCGTTGGACTGGGAGAGGATAATTAATGGAGAATTTAAATCACTGATTTGTTCCAATGAAAGGTATGCCCTCCCGTACCTTACATTTTGATATGTATCCTTATTTGGGAAAAGTTCCACTCCCAAGTCAATCAATGTTTGCGGTATATTACTTGGCCCATCTACCCACACGGCAATTGTATTCCCTGGATAAACCGTAACAACGGAAACTGTTAGATCTGATGCTAGCGATTGTTTTGTCTCGGATATGAGAGTGTCATATTCGTTGAGGATTTCATCAGCTATGTTACTAGTTTCAAATATTTCTCCGAGTTCGATTACTCGCTGACGCCAATCTGTGCTTGTCACAACTTTGGTTGTGGCAATCTCTTCAAGCATGTCCAAACTAACGGTGTTTATGAGGTTTTGTGTCGTGACTATCAGGTCAGGTTGTAGTGAAGCTAGCAGTTCAAAGTTTGCTTCAGTTGACGGTAGAGGCTGAATCATATCTGTTTCTCGATTTATGCCAACGAAACGGTCACTTAATGTAGCCGTAGCAGCAATTGGTGTTAAGCCCATAGCCAATGCATCAGATAGAAGAAACTCTTCACCTAAAATAACAACACGGTCGTACTTAGGAGTATTAATCTCAGTAGGGTCAATTTCTTCAAAGGTAGATGAGCTAGGTTGCTTGTCATCAGTTTTCTGTTCAGTATGGCCCTCAAGTATTTTTTCGGGCATTTCAGGTGAAGATTCGGTGCCATCAGTATTTTGATCTGTTCTCTGAGAATCAGTTGATTCAGAAGAGTTGATTGTTTCAGTTGAGTCGCTTGAAGCGCTATTTCCACATGAGAAGGAGAAAATAAGAAGGAATATAACGAGTCCGAATAGTGAGTAAGAGGATTGATTTTTTACCAGATTGGGAAACATGTTAGGCAATCTTAACATGAGCTGCTCTTAACGAAAATTTTTATCGATGAAATTCAATTCGTTTATCGTGAGTCTGCCATTGTTCCCAAGTAAAGCTTAATTACGTTTGGGTCATGTAAAAGCTCTTCACCTGTTCCATCATATGCATTTTTCCCTTGATCAAGGACATATCCTCGGTCACTAATCTTTAAGCAGCGAGTTGCGTTCTGTTCAACCATTACTATTGAAACACCCGTCTTATTTATTGCGGTCACATTTTCGAAAACATCTACTTGTAATGCTGGTGAAAGACCGGCAGAGGGTTCGTCTAGAAGCAGTACAGAGGGTTCCATCATTAAAGCTCTTCCCATGGCAAGCATCTGCCGTTCACCACCAGACAGAAGTCCAGCACGTTGTTTGATTCGTTGACCAAGCTTTGGGAATAGGTCAGTGATGTATTTAATTCGCTCGGATATTTCAGTGGGTCTTAGTTGGTATGCGCCCATTTGAAGATTTTCAGCAATAGTTAGGGATGGGAAAACATTCTCAGTTTGCGGGACGTATCCAACACCTTTACGAACTAATTCATGAGCAGCTAGATTCGTTATTTCCTCATTGAGTAATTGGACCATTCCATTTCGGACTTCAACGAGGCCAAACATGCTTTTCACCAAAGTTGATTTGCCAGCACCATTAGGTCCGATGATCCCAACAAGTTCTCCTTGGAAAAGTTTGAAATTGCAACCTGTTAATATGTCTACTCCTGGTAAATAACCGGCTACTAAGTTTTTGGACTCAAGAACAATCTTTCGGCTATCAGACATCTTTAAGCTCCTCAGCAATTGCGCTTCCAAGGTATGCATCTATAACCGCTGGATTTTTTGAAACATCTGACGGGGTTCCTTCAGCGATTACTCGGCCTTCCGCTAAAACTACTATCCAGTCCGAGATTCCCATAATCGCATCCATGTCGTGTTCAATAAAAAGCACGCTTACGCCTTCGTCTCGGAGATTTTGTATATGAACCAATAGAGATTCAACAAGGACTGGATTAACGCCTGCCATTGGCTCATCAAGAAGGATTAGTTTTGGTTCAGACATCAAGGCTCTTGCCATTTCAAGCAATTTTCTTTGCCCACCTGAAAGTGTGGCTGCATATTCGTCTCTCATGTGTGAAAGTTTGAAGCGTTCTAAAAGGATTTCCGCTTTTTCTAATATTGTTTTCTCTTGTTGCCTCCAACGTGAGGGGAGAAGAGCGTTTCTCAGAGACTCCCCTTTTTGTTCTGCTGCTCCTAGAAGCATGTTGTCTATAACAGTCATCTTTGCGAGAGATTTAGTTAGTTGAAATGTTCGGACCATGCCCTTATTAGCGATTTGGTGCGGTCGTAAACCTGAGAGGTCAGTTGTCCAAGATTTTGCATTTGCGAGTTGATGGAACTTCCATTTTCCAGAGTCAGGTTTATCAAAACCAGTTATTAGATTGAATAATGTTGTTTTCCCAGCTCCGTTAGGGCCAATAAATGCAGTGATAGTTCCACGTTGGACTTCAAGATGCTTGACATCAACGGCGCGGAGTCCGCCGAAAGACCGGACTACGTCGTCAATTGTCAATATAGGGTCCTGTTTGGTTGACCCTGGGGTTGGCTCTACATTCCCTAATTCAGAGGTTTTGTTATCGGACATCGATTTGTGCCTCCTCTTTTTTCCCTACAAGGCCCTGTGGACGCCAAATCATAAGAACTGCCAACATGATTCCCATCAGGACCATTCTTACGCTTGCTATATCGCTTGATTCAAGAATGGCTTCAGGTATCCATCCAGAGTCAACCATCTGTCGCAGAAGTTCTTCTGAAAAGATAATGATAAACCAAAACGTCATAGAACCAATTATTGGCCCCCAAATTGAAGCTGCGCCTCCCAGTATCAGAACTGTCCAGATAAAAAATGTTGTTTGAGGTCTGAATTGTTGTGTTTCTACGAACCCCATGTCAAACGCGCGAACAATACCAGCAAATGAAGCTATGACTCCACCGATGATAAGGCTTTGAAGTTTGTATGAGAAAACATTTTTTCCTAATGCCCGTGCGGCATCCTCGTCCTCGCGGATTGCTTTGATGACCCTCCCCCAGGGTGAGCGCATTAAACCCCAAATTAAAAGGCTCGCTAAGGAGACAAGGGACCATCCGATAATCATGATCCACAATGTTTTTTCATCAAACTCTAGAAACCACGTACCGTATGAACCTTTTCCTATAGGGTTCCAGTCAATAGTTATTACATCGGCGAAAGAAACACTTGCGTTTCGGTCCTCAATGCTAGGAAGCCCAAATGGTCCACCAGTAAGATCTAGTAGTCGTTGGGAGCGGAAAGAAATTCTTAGAACTTCGGCAATAGCTATTGTGGTTAACGCTAAATAATCGGCCCGTAATCGTAACGATGGTAATCCAATGCTGAGAGCTATTATTACGGCGAAAGTGAGTCCGCTTGCAATTGCAAGAATAATAGAACCGCCAAGCCAACCTTGGGTGAAAAAAATAGCCATTCCATAGGCACCGGCGGCCATAAAGGCAACTACACCAAAATTAAGAAGTCCGGTGTATCCGTAATGAAGATTTAAACCCACCGCAGCAAGGGCGAAAGTAGCGGCTTGTACTCCGATTGATGTTCTGATGGCTAAGCCAAATAATTTACTTATGTCAATTTCAGCGAAAAGATTCATCAGCATAGAATCACCCTAATCTCTCTCGGACTCCGAGGATGCCTTGAGGTCGAACCAAAAGGATAACAATCATAACAGCTAAAGCAATTAGGAATTTAAGGTCATTATCTAACCAGAATGTTGAAGTTTCGGAAGCAAAGCCAATAGCTAAGCCTCCAACCATCGCACCAAAAGCTGTTCCTAAGCCTCCGAGAGTAACCGCTGCGAACATTAACAATAGGATTTTTTCTCCCATCTGCCACTCAACGACTTGTGTTAAGCCGATCATTGTACCCCCAAGGCTTGCTAGGGCACTTCCTAATATCCAGACCCACATAATCGTTTTGTTAACATCTATTCCGGATGATTCAGCTAAGGCAGGATTGTCAGATACGGCTCGCATAGAAGTCCCTAGTTTTGTTCGTTGTAGCAAAAGCCCGACCGTAACAAGTGTCGTTAAGGCAATAGCGATAATGAAGTAATCTTTTGTCGGAAGTTCGATTGGTCCCAGAGAAACCCCGCTCTGAATTCTAAAAGATTCAAAGGTCTCTGGTTCAGCACCATGATAGATCAGAATTAGATATCTCATGAGAAAAGCTAGGCCAATAGAAACTACCATTAGCGAAATATTCGTCATTTTTTTTCGCCGTAATGGACCAAATATACCTCTTTCTAATCCATACCCGAGTCCGCCCCCAGCCATGACAGCGAGGATCACAGCTATTGGGAACAAGGCGCCAGTAAGACCGATTGTTGATTCTAGTAGTAATGCAATAACGGCTCCAAAAGCAACCATTTCTGAATGAGCGAAGTTGACAAGGCCTGTAACGCCGAAAATTAAAGATAATCCTATAGATGCCAGTGCTACGAGGAGGCCTACCTTTAATCCGCTTACCATTCTATTTAATAGGCGCTCCCATGTTGATTGAATTTCAAGAATTGGTTTTTTATCTTCTCCGACAAGTTGAAAGCCTACGGCTTTTGATTTGTATTCATCAACAATGACAGTAACTCTGTCAGATGCCCCATCTCTGATTACGACTCCTTCAGGTAGTGGGCCAACAAGAGTAACTGTGTATTCACCCAATCCGGGTATTGGTATCTCCCATTTTCCATCTTCTCCGCTTAATTCGGAACCGATTTCAATATTTTGAGCATTTGATACAGTGACTCTTGCATCAGGGATGATCTCTTTTCCAACGCGAACTGTGCCTCGTATTGTCAGTTCATTATCATTTTGTGCATTCGCGAAGACAGGGAAACTTACCAGAAGTCCCATAACTAAAATAAGAAAACCTGAAATTAGGCGAAGTCTTGTTCCCACAAACAGACACTCTACCTGCGATTTTAGAACTAACGAATGAAATGAGTGATAATGGGGAGATTTTGTTAATTATCTATTCCAGCCTGCATCTGAGATATTTCGCTTTTCAAAGAAAAGACAGAATTCTGGACATCTAAAAGGGGTTTCTTCGTTACTTCCCAATCTGCATTTTTGAATTTGGTCACCTGTCGGAAGTGATCTACTGCGGTAATGCCTGCAATCTTTACGTACTTCCATCATTCTTAGATTTTACATGATGCTCGCGCAATTTTTCGGGTTAAGAGTTAACACTCCTGAAACAATTCAGAAACAAAGACAAAGTAATTTAAAATTGCCATTATTTTACGAATAAGGAGTGTTTATGAATTCAGGTGACATAGCTTGGATGTTGATATCAACAGCGTTAGTTGTTTTCATGGTTCCAGGTTTAGCGCTTTTTTATGGAGGCATGGATCGGTCAAAAAACGTCTTGAATATGCTTAATATGAATTTGTACTGCATAGGGGTCGTTCCATTGCTTTGGGTCACTCTGTCTTGGACGCTTGGAAATAGCGCAAATGGAGAAGAAGAGTCAGGCTTTTGGGGTGGCGACTTAATTGGGAACTGGAATCAGATTGGTCTTGATGGTTTAAATATGAAGCCCGATGATTTAATATTTGTTGCTTTCTTGATGACCTTTGCTTCGATTACGCCTGCATTAATATCAGGTGCGGTTGCTGATCGTATGAAATTTTCAGCATGGATTATCTTTGTACCTATTTGGTCGTTGCTTGTTTACACTCCTGTTACCTATTGGGTTTATAAAGGATGGCATGAAGGAATGGGGGCTATTGACTTCGCTGGTGGAACGGCAATTCACATAAATGCTGGAGCAGCAGCGCTTGCGCTTGTTCTTGTTCTTGGGAAGCGCAATGGTTGGCCCACTGAATCATCGCCTCCTCATAACCTTCCTCTTGTAATGTTGGGAACTGGAATTCTTTGGTTTGGTTGGTTTGGGTTTAACGCAGGGTCAGCTGGGGCTGCTAATGGTCAAGCTGTTCAAGCCTTACTCAATACATTCGTTGCTGCTGCGGCTGGGATGATTGGTTGGATGCTCATTGAATGGTATCGAGATGGAAAAGCAACAACTCTGGGTGCCTGTTCTGGAGTTGTTGCTGCTCTTGTAGCAATAACGCCTGCGGCAGGCTACGTAGGCGGATTATCAAGCATCATTTTCGGTTTGGTTGCAGGTACTGGCTGCTATTTCTTAATTGGTCTAAAAAATAAAATTGGTTACGATGACTCACTAGATGTCGTTGGTGTACATGGAGGAGGCGGTGTCATAGGGGGTTTGCTACTAGGTCTTTTTGCAGATAACTCAGCTATTAATTCTGAACCCGGAGGTTTCCAGGACGGTCTTTTCTTTGGCGGTGGAGGAGAACTATTTATCGATCAAGTCTTGGCAATAGTTTCAGTAATCATTTTCTCATTCGTACTGACCTTCATTATCGCAAAAGCAATTGACGCTACTATAGGTTTAAGAGTTTCTGAAGAAGATGAAAACGCAGGATTAGATCAATCTCAACACGCTGAGACTGCTTATAACTTGTAGAGGTTATCTTCTCAATGAAAACTTCTTCATTGAGTGGGTATTCCCAAAATCAAATAACTGGAATACGGTAGAGTCATGTCAATCGTCGCAGAAAGGAAAAGGCTTCTAGCAGATCGTGAACTTCGGGGCTCCGAATTTACATTGCAACTTAGTGACGCCACTGATCAGTGGTTACAGGGGTTGTTCTCACCAATTGGAGATAATAGGTCGGATCTAGCTCTTGTAGCTGTAGGTGGATATGGTCGAAGGGACCTTTCGCCTTTGTCTGACCTTGATGTCCTACTCCTTCATAACAACGCTCCAGATATTGAATCGGTAGCCGAATCTCTCTGGTACCCAATATGGGACCAAGGAGAAAAGCTTGGGCATTCAGTGCGAACAATAAATGAAACTTTAACCTTAGCTAGCGAAGATCTTGATACAGCAACTTCATTATTATCAAGCAGACTCATTGCCGGATCCAAGCCGCTTGCAAACGAACTTGCCAGTACAGCAACAGATCAATGGAAAAGTAAAGCGAAACTGTGGCTCCCGAGATTAACGGCATCTATACGCTCACGACATCGCACAAAAGGCGAGGTTGCGTTTATGTTAGAACCAGAATTGAAAGAAGGACGTGGAGGACTGAGAGATGTTCATGCAATGGGATGGGCTAATCTAAATGGTCAAGGCCCTTTCGAAGTCGAAAATCATCAACTCTTAGAATGCTACGAAGTTATTCTGAGAGCTCGAGTTGAACTACACAAACAGTCCAAACGATCGAGTGACAAACTATTACTTGAACAGCAAGATGCAGTTGCTGAAGCACTTGGATATAAAGACGCAGATTTTCTGATGGCTGATGTCGCAGCATCAGCAAGACGCATCTCTTGGAACGTTGATGAACTTTGTTATGGCATTGAGAATGCTGGTCTTTCAGGAGTATGGAATTTTGGTAGAAAAGTTGGAGACACGATAATAGGAAAGAGAAGACCTGTTTCTTCGGCAAGGTCGGCAGATTCAGATATAACTCCAGAGCAGGTTCTACGAATTTCATTACAAAAGGCAAGAAATAAGGAACGCTTTTCTCCTGAAATCATTAGTCGATTTCGAAAAGCAGATTTAGTCATACCAGATCCCTGGACTAAGGAACTTCGGCAATTATTTATTGACCTTCTACTAGTTGGTCATGACGCCATTCCAGTTTTTGAAACTTTAGATCAACTTGACTTATTCGTCCCATTTCTGCCTGAGTGGAAACCGGCAAGAAGCAGGCCACAAAGAAATGCATACCACCGGTTTACCGTAGACAGACATTTACTTGAGACAGCAGCTGAAGCTTCTAAACTCGCTGACCGAGTGGACCGGCCAGACCTCCTCGTTGTTGGAGCACTGCTCCACGATATTGGTAAACCGTACCCGGGAGACCATACCGAAGTAGGAGTGAAATTAATCAACACTATTGGAGTCCGCATGGGGTTCTCTCAAGCAGAGATACAAACCCTCATTGAAATGTGTGAACATCACTTGCTTCTTCCTGATTTCGCAACAAGAAGAGATCTTGATGATTTCGATACTATTCAAACAGTTGGAAACTCACTAAAAACAATTGATTCTGTAAAGTTGTTGCACGCCTTAACTGAAGCTGACTCTATTGCGACTGGCCCAGCAGCATGGAGTACTTGGAAAGCCGGTCTTGTCGAGGATCTTTCAAACAGAACCATTTCGTATCTGAAAGGCGGAGCAGGGAGCATAATTGAACGAACTTTTCCTACTACAGATCAGTTACAGATGATGCGTCGAGGAATGATCAAAGTTGAAGGAGATGTCGACCGATTAACAATTATGGAAATTGACCGACCTGCCGTTTTCGGACGAGTCGCTGGAGCACTTTCTCTATGTGGCCTTGATGTTCTTGAGGCCATAGCTCATACAGAATATGGGATGGTCTTAGCAATCTTCAGAGTTGCCCCGAATACAACGAAAGATATTAATTGGGATTCAATTTGTGGTTTTGTTCAAGATTCTGTCCGGGGCAGAATTGCGATAGCAGCGAGACTTGCAGAACGCATGCAGACGTATTCCTTACAAATTGCACAGCAATTTCCAGACAGAGTAGTTGATACAGATGTGAAGATAGACAATGAAACTTCATCAACAGCTACTTTCATCGAAGTTTCTGCACCGAATGGGATGGGGCTGCTTTACCAAATAACGAGAGCGCTCAGTTCCCTAGACCTGAATATACTAAGTGCTAAAGTGCAGACACTTGGTTCAGATGTTGTTGACTCATTCTATGTTTTGGATAACGATGGAAAAAAAATCAGCGACGAAGCACATGCTGGTGAAGTTAAACAAGCGCTAAAGCATGCAATAGACTCTTCCACAATAGTGACAGGAATTGGAACATGACTGATGAACACGATTTAATACGGTGGAGTGAAGCCTTAGCGGGTATTGCTAGAACAGGTCTGGCGTTTACTGAAAGCCTATACGAGCGTGAAAGGTACGAAGAAGTCCTTCACGTAGCATCTGATATTCACGCACATATTTCACAATCTTCGGAAAAGGATGAAAAAGTCGCTGAATGGATGAAATCAGTTGGTGAAGGAGTTCCTGGTTATGTGACTCCAAAAGTTGCGATTGGTGCCGTTGTAGGGAACGAAGATAGAGAAATTCTTTTGATACAAAGAGCTGATTCAGGCGTATGGCTTTTCCCAACAGGGTTTGCAGATGTTGGGTATTCGGCAGCAGAGATTGCAGAAAAGGAAGTTTTCGAAGAAACAGGAATGCATGTTGAGGTCTCGCGAATAATCTCAATTCTTGATGGGATAAGAGCAAAATTCACTCGAATGCCTCTCTATTCGATTGTGTTTCATTGCAAAGTTATTGGTGGTGAATTGAACCCTCATCCACTTGAATGTATTGATGCCGGTTTCTTTTCACAAGATAATCTCCCAAGCCCTTTAGCTGGTTCAGGTGACTGGGTTGATCATGCATTTGCAGCAATACGAGGAGAATCTATCGAAGTAGAGTTTGATAAACCACGACGCCCTGTATGGAAATCAGATGGAGAGATTTGATTATATTCAGTCTTGATCCCGTAAAAAATTTTCAACATCTTTAACAAAATTTTCAGGATCGGCTATTTCATAATCTCCGGCATCATAACTAACTTCAAGCTCGTCAACGTATTTTGACGTGTCTTCATCATCTTCAATAATTTGATTTATCTGCCTTTCGTAAGCGGAAGAAGCAATTTCTAAGTCAGTAGTGTTCAATGAAATATTAAGAATAGATTTGAGTCTATCAATTAAAGCTAATGCGGCTTTAGGAGATTCGGCTCCTGCTACATAGTTGGGAACAGTTGCCCACAAAGATAAATTAGGGATTTCGGCATCCGTAGCCACCTGATTGACTACACCAACAATGCCAGTTGGACCCTCATACGATGAACGTTGTAGGCCGAACTGGTTATTCATTCCTTCATTTTCACTTACACCATAAATTAGAACTGGGCGAGAATGGGGAACTTCAGCTAACAGGGCGCCTAATGTGACAATCATTGAAACATCATATTCTTGAGCAATGGTTAAGATTTCTTCACTAAATGTTCTCCAGTTGAGTTGTGGTTCGATTCCTTCCATAAGAAGAAGAGAACCATCGCCGGATAGCGAAATCGCATTTTCTGGCCAGCGGAGAGATCTTGATTCTCCATCTAGGTGAACTGTGGGTCGTTCTCTTGAAAAATCGTAATAGTCTTCGGAGTCGATAAACATAATTTTTTTCGCAATGGTCTTTTCGATAAGAGACCGAACTGCCCTAGTAGATGCGCCTCCAGCATCATTCCATCCAGCGAACGCTAGGATCAAAATCGGTGCTTTTGCGGAAGACTCACCACTAACCATTCCAAAATCACTCATTGCGAAAACTTTAATCATTGTTTTGCCATATTGCACTTCAAATGACCATTCGTTTGAAAGAAGGGTACGATATTTTTATGGTTACCATACGATCAGTAACAGATGTAACAGAATCTCTTTCAGAAGCTTATAAATTGCTCGTTCCGCAATTATCTACATCAAGTAATCCCCCTACTGCAGAAAACCTAAAAGAGATTATTGAATCAGATTCTGCACAGATTCTTATAGCCGAAGATCGAAATGGAGTAATCCTAGGGACAATGACTCTAATTATCTTTCGTATTCCAACGGGAATACGTGCATGGATAGAAGATGTGGTAGTTGACAGTTCCGCCAGGGGTATGGGAATCGGTAAAGAATTAAATCTTGCTGCTCTTGAACTTGCGAAAAAAGCTGGTGCCAAGACTGTTGAGTTGACCTCTCGCCCATCACGAGAGCAGGCAAATCAACTTTACAAAAATATAGGATTCGTAAAGCGTGAAACCAATGTGTACAGGTTTACTTTTGAATGAATAGTCAATGTCTAAATACCAATTCCAAAAGAAGATAAGGTACGTCTATGTATCGCTGTTCACGGCCCCCATTGGGCAAGCTCTTCTGTTTCTATTCTATGAAGTGGGGAACCTTCATCCACTGCTAAGTAATTTCCTCGCAGTCACAATCTCAACTGCTCCTAATTATTTGTTAAACAGATTCTGGGTTTGGAAAAGACGGTCAACGGCAAGTATTCAAAATGAGATCTTGCCGTATTGGCTACTCGCATTTTTAGGTTTAGGGCTTTCAACTATTTTTGTTTATTTTGCTGATGCAATTTGGGAAACATGGGTAGCTATAAATATTGCGAATGCAATAGGCTACAGTTCGCTATGGGGCATTAAATATCTCATTCTTGAAAAGTATCTATTTAAGGAATCGACTACGACAACCCCTCAAAGCGCAAACCCCTTGTAATATCTAATGATGGATCCGGATCAACGCAGAATTGCCGAAGCAGTTAAAGGTTTTCTCCCACGAAACGAAGCCCACGCACTTTATAATGCTGCCTCTTCAGTAGATATCGAAGGACCGTTTTTGGAAGTGGGAAGTTATTGCGGAAAATCTGCAGTGTATCTTGGCTACGCAGCTCAAAGTATTGGCAAAATACTATATGCCTTAGATCATCATCGGGGTTCTGAAGAGAACCAAAGTGGCTGGGAATATCATGACCCTGATCTTATTGACAAGAATACAGGGATCATGGACACGTTACCTCTTTTCCGATCCGCTATTCATACTGCAGGGTTAGAGGAAATAGTGGTCGCTCTTGTTGGGCGGTCAGAAGTAATTGCAAGTAATTGGACCACGCCACTTTCATTTCTATTTATAGATGGCGGTCATGGGGAGGAGCCTGCCAGAGCTGATTTTAATGGTTGGGTACCAAAAGTAAGAAAAGGTGGGATTCTAGCTATCCACGACGTTTTCCCAAACAAAGAAGATGGAGGACGCCCACCATATGAGCAAATTTATCTGCCTGCTATTGAAAGTAAAAACTGGGAGGAGACACACGTCGAAGGGTCATTAAGAATCCTATTACGTGTTTAACTCAAAGGTGATTAAACTGTGATTAGGCGCAAATTTAGGAGAAGAAATGAAAAAAGGTGAATTAGTACCGGATTTTACAGCAATCAATCAAGAAGGAGCTTCTATCTCTTTATCGGCGATGTTGGAGGGTGGTCCAGTCGTCCTCTTCTTTTACCCGAAGGCAATGACACCTGGTTGCACCGTTGAGAGTTGCCATTTCAGAGATCTTGAGTCTGAATTTGCTGAATTGGGTGCACAGCCAGTTGGAATCAGCATGGACCAAGTAGAAAAACAAAAGGAATTTGATGACAAACATCAGCTTGGTTTCACATTGCTTTCGGACCCTGATCAAACCATTGCATCAACACTAGGAGCAAAGCGCAAAGGGCCATTTGGTAATAAGAGAATTACTTATGTTATTGGTCAAGATAGATCGATTCTTGAAATTATTAAGAGTGAAACAAACATGAACGTCCATGCAGACAGTGCATTAGATATTTTAAAAAAATAAAGCTAAAGCTCGGGTAAGAATTTGTGATTCGAAAAAAGTTGAGAGGCAGCGGTTACTCCCATTAACGAATCAGCTGCTAACACGACGGCAGCTGCAGAATAAGTTGAATATTCCTGCTCAGGGAATGAAACCAATTCTGGGTAAACCATTCCCGTAAGGTATTGCCCTTTATCATTTCTGAATTCTTGAATTTGGTTAAAGAGGTCTAAAGCATGTTGAATCTCCCCAACGCTTTGATACGCCATTGCGCATTCACACGTTTCCGCTGTTGTTACCCAAGGTCGATCAGAGACGCAACGAATTCCTTTGCTTTCCAGTTCAAAAATTCTGTTCTTTCCATCGAGATGTTTTTTCCCTATATCTTCAGTTAATACGCCTGCCAAAACTGGATAGTACCAATCCATTGCCCAGCGGTTCTTCGGTGCAAATGCGTCAGGGATTGTCTGGATAACATTAGCTAACTTCTGGTAAGCGGTTTCCCACTTTTGCTTTTCAAGTCCTAATTCAGTCGCTATTCTGATTGCACTTCTTAGCGAATGGGCAATACTTGATGACCCTGTCAGAAGAGCGTAAGACCAGAGTGTCCCATCAGAGTGACGGGCCCAGATGATCTCTCCACGTTCAGTTTGCATTTCAACTACAAAATCAATTGCAGGCTCTACTACTTTCCACATAGATTCTAGAAATCCTGAATCTTCTGATATCAAAAAACTGTGCAGAACTCCAGTTGCAATGTAAGCGACACAATTTGAGTCAATTTTATCTTGTTCAATAGCATCTTCTAAATAGTAGTTATGCCAAGATCCATCTTCGCGTTGAATTTTTTGAAGCCATTCGTAGCCCTTTAAGGCTTCATTCTCTAAACCTGCTGTATGGAGTGCCATAGAAGCTTCTATATGATTCCATGGGTCAGCATGACCACCGGGAAACCAAGGGATCATACCTGACTGTAATTGCCATTCAGCTATTGACTCTGCGGTTTGCTTCAATTCGTCAGCTGTTAGAAGGGTTTCTGCGGGTTCGGGGGTCAATGAATTTCCTATGTTAAAAGAATTCTTTTTTCTGACCATAGACTATCGCACTCTTCCCAAGAACAGGTTGAAACATCTTTTCAAGGTATTTAGTGATTCTGGGTTGTTTTACAATGTCCCATGTAAGAAAGCGCAAATATAGCTTTACTAATCGGTTTGAATCGTTCTTTGGCCCGACGGCACATTTAAGCCACCAGTAAGGAGAATGGAGAGCATGCGCGCGATGGTAATCAAATGGTTCCAAGCCTTTCGATTTCATCTTTCTTTTTATTTCTCCTTTTCGATAAATACGGACATGGCCTCCCACTTCCTTTGGCGCATGATATTCATCTGAGAAAAGCCAACAGATTTTTTCTGGGAGATAGGCAGGAATAGTTATAGCTATCTTTCCGTTAGGTTTAAGGACCCGAAATAGTTCTTTCAGCGCAGCTTCGTCGTCTTCAATATGCTCAAGAACTTCGCTAGCGATGATTCTGTCAAATGTATTATCCGAAAAAGGGAGGGCCGTTGCATCACCAGCGCAAGCAAAAGCAAGGGAAGATGAATCAATTTCTTTTGCCTCTAGCATTGCAGCATAAGTTGCTAGCACTTCGCTTAATTCGTGAAGTGCCATGTCGCAAGCAATTACTTCAGCTCCTCTGCGGAGAGATTCATATGCGTGACGTCCGAATCCGCAACCGAGATCAAGAATTTTATGGCTAGAAAGTAAATCTAAACGTTCGTAATCTACCGTAAGCATTATTATCTACTTTGTTTTCCAATTTGATAGTAATGTTCTGCAATGATCTGCTGTTGTAATTGCAGATTCCCTCCAACTCCATTTCTCAATAACGCGTTGGCGACCTGCTAATCCGATTTTTTCGCAAAGTTCAGGGTTTTGGAAAGCGTATTTGATTTGATCTGCTAAAGCATCACTATCTCCTGGTGGAACTGCTAGGCATGTCTCTAAGTGTGGGCCTGCTACTTCAGGGAGAGCTCCTCCGGTTGAAGCTATTAATGGGGCTCCACAAGAGAGTGCTTCAATTGCAGGAATCGAAAATCCTTCATACAGAGAAGGAACGATTGCAACCTCTGCAGAAGCGAGAAGATCCACTAATTCTTGATAACTAATTCCTTGATTAAATCTCACGATGTCGTTCAGTCCTAATTGGTTTAACGTTTCAGCTGTGGTGCTCCCTTCACGTTGTTTTCCAACAAGCTCAAGATGTACATGAGGAAATTCATCTCGTACTTTCGCTATTGCCTCAAGGAGAAACTTTTGACCTTTCAGCGGGACATCAGCACTGGCTGTAGAAACGATTCGCCCTGGGATTCTCTCAATATTTTTTTGTGGGGCAAAAAAATCAGTATCAATTCCGATCGGGACAACATGAATCTTATCGATATCAACTTTATGATCCCTGCTGATATCTGCTTTCGAGGATTCAGAAACTGTAATTATTCTTTGTACCTTTTTGCATACCCGAGTTTGCATCCTTGTAAATGCGTACCATCGCCGTTTCCCAAATCGTTCAAGAGCTGTTCGTGCATTATCAAGTTCTAGTCTTCGGTCTACGGTAATAGGGTGATGTATTATTCCAAGTACTGGTAGTCCCAGTTTCTTTTGGATTTTTAGATTCCCATATGCCAATGAACCGTTATCAATAACAAGATCGAATTCACCTGACCGTGCCTTCAAAGCTTTGAAAGCTCGCAAGGAAAATGACAAAGGCTCGGAGAAGTTCCCTGTTAAATATGAAAACACTTCAACAAAATCTGGAACATCTTTTATTTCCCAAAACCCTGGTATTCGACCGGGGAAATGATCATTGAAAATTTCAAGACTTGGAAATTCGTGTAGAGGAACATTTTCATCTAAATCAGGATACGGAGGACCTCCGAAAACCTCAACAGTGTGGCCAAGTTCAACTAGTGCTTTACTCATTTCCCGAACGTAGACACCTTGACCGCCAACGTGGGGTTTTCCTCTGTATGCGAGCATTGCAATGCGCAACTTTTGCGGATCGTTATTCTGTGACACTTTATTCCTTAGGTTCAGCCTTCAAGGGTATGGACACCAAACCCTAAATCAATTCAAGATAGAATAATTTTTTGTAATTTCACTTCTGGAATTTTTATGTTTTGGATGGAATGATTGTCTTAGAATGAAGGTCTAGCTAAGAGGAGTTGTTTTGAGAGCTTTAATTCAACGCGTTTCTCAGGCATCAGTAGAGGTTTCAGGTACAACAGTTGGCTCTATTTCAAAGGGCCTTCTCATTTTTGTTGGGGTTACTCATAGCGATACTGAGGTGATAGCTGAAAAGTTAGCTAAGAAAGTTATTAGTATTCGGATATTTGAAGATAGCAGTGGGCAGATGAACGCTTCCAGCGAAGAGGTAGGCGGGGAATTCCTCGTAATATCCCAATTTACCTTATATGGAGATATTGATCGGGGGAGGAGACCAAGTTGGACGGCAGCAGCGAGACCCGAACAGGCTGAACCCCTGATTGCATTCTTTACTAGATGTCTAGAGTCATCAGGGTTGAAAGTTGAAACTGGAATCTTTCAATCAGATATGGATGTTCAACTCATTAACGAAGGTCCTGCAACACTGATGATTGAGATGGATTAGTGTTCTTTTCTAGAGTAGATAAAAACTGCACCTAGCGAAATAATTGAGATAGTGATCATGGGTAAAGGGCCTACACGAGTTGCAATAGTTAAACCATCCCTTAACTCAACCTGGCCTTCCAAGACTTTCATTTCTGAGATGGATGTTCTCTGCATCACTTTGCCATCTGAGTTGATTATTGCACTAAACCCAGTTGGTGCTGCTTGAAGAACCCAACGTCCATTTTCAATAGCTCTTAATTGCGAGGAGGCAACCTGTTGTGTTTGAAGGATTCTCAGCCAATAGCTTGACCCATTTGTAGGATTCAAGAGAATTTTCCCCCCATTTCTAATCGCAGACCTTGAGCGGTCTTCAAAGAAAATTTCCCATGAAATAGAAATTCCTGCATTAATAGCGTTATTCCCAAAAGGCAACGTTAGGTTCGGGGGGGCAGTACCAGGAACAGTATCGCGAACTGGTAAGTATTCGGGAGCAAATGGTTCTATTAGAGATCTAAAGGGAACGTACTCGCCGAAAGGAACCAGCCGAACTTTGTCGTACCTATCGTAAATCTCCCCGTCCGGCCCAATAGCGACTGTTGCATTTGCGTTAGAAGTTTCGTCTAATCGCTCAAAGATTCCTGCAAGCAGCCAAGTATCCAAATCTTCGGCGAGGTCACTTAACTCCAAACGCTCAGGTGAATCAATAAATAGCTGACGAAGGTTGACAACGTCTTCCGGCCAAAGAACAACATCTGGATTTCCTTGAATTAATCCAGTTGCTTCAACATGTCGTTCAAAAACTTCACGTTCATTCGTGTTTATGGCGCGGGTTCCTTGCTCGCCACCACCCTGAATAATTGCAATGTCAATTGTAGAAACAGCAGACCCTTTTGGAGCGATTGTGCTAACACCCCAGAAGAGTAGAAGGACTGACACGATCAAACCTGCATGTCTCCACTTTCTTTCCCAAATCATCGCACATGCCATGCCACACATAATTACGAAAGCTGTGAGAAATAGTGGACCTAGAAATCTAGCGGTCTGTCCAAATGGGCTGTTACTTTGCGACATTGCAATAGTCGCTAAAGGAACTCCTCCAAAGGGCCATCGGTAACGTACAGCCTCAATTAATGTGAATGCTGCCGGTAGAGCGATTAAACGGAGCATGCTCCTTGGAATCAGAGAAATAGAAAGTGCATACAGCCCACTAAATAAGAAGCCCTGAACGAAATAGCCAGGAACTGTTAATGCGATCATCCAGAACGTCCCTGGGAAAATCCATCCAACAGCAAAACCGAATCCTGTAAAGAATCTAAATGTTGCTCCATTAGTTTCTTTTAGGGTTTGGTCAAGGATGGCAAAAGCTAAAAACGCTAGAGGCCAGAAACCCCAAGGAGGCAATGAAAGCACCAAGCAGATTCCACCACAAACAGGTTTCAGAACCTCTTTTTGAGTGATGGACCTAAAAGAAAGAGCAATTCTCCGAAAGATGCTAACCATCACACTTACCTTTTCATAAGAAAATTATTAGCTTCTTTTGCTTGGTCAATTCCATCTCTAATACAGGCTGACAAACCAATACCTTTAAACGGGGACCCAGCCAAGAATATTCCCGGCATTTCAACAGCAGCTTCCTGACGGATTTCAGCTACTCGTCGTGAGTGGCCAAGTTCATATTGAGGGAAGGAATTCGGCCATCGGGTTACTCTCGTAGCTATTGGGTCAGCACTGATACCGGTTAAAGTTATCAGTTCATCTTTAAGTTCTCTCAATAAGTCAGCGTCTTTCATCCCTAATGCTTTTGTTTCGCCGAATCTCCCTACAGACATTCTCAAGAATGTTGTGTGCTCACCTTTGAGATGAGCCCACTTCTCTGAAGTCCACGAACAAGCAGTAGTGATTAAGCCTTCGTCACGCCCAATAATAAAACCACTTCCATTAAATGAAGGTACTTCGGAGCTATCAAAAGCATATGTAATAAATGCCATTGAGGCATAGCGAATATCAGAAAGCAAAGCAGATGTATTTGGGCATGCATTGGCCAATAATCTTGATGCAGCGAAAGCAGGAATGCATAAGATTACTGCATCAGTTTCATAGTCCTGAGAAGCTTTAACGACCATTGAATGCTTTGAAGCTTCGATTGCCGTCACTTTTTCATTCTTTTTTATATTTCCAACAATTTGTTGTTCAAGCCGTTCAACTACAGTTTGTAGGCCAGCAGGATGTGTAAGGAACACAGGACTTGATGGGTCTCTATTTTGGCTTGTAAGAAACTTTTTGATTGATCTGATAAGACTAAAGTCCGCTTGGCTTGCTTGAAATAACTGTGGGACACCTGACTTCAGACATAAACCATCCGCGTTTCCAGCATTAATTCCTCCTAATAATGGGCCAACTAACCGGTCCATGACTTCATCCCCAAGTCGACGCCGAATAAGCGAACCAACAGTTTCATCTTCTTTAGGTTTATTATCCGCAAGTGTTAAATCAAGCTTTGCTCGGTTAACTCCTTCCTTAGTAAGAACAGACAGTTCTTGTAATTCGTCTAGGTCTAGTGGAACCCCCAAGAAATGCTGTCTAGGTAAGTCATGCATTGCGTTATTAACCCAAACTTTGGCAGGCTTTCCAGTAGGCGAAACTAAATCCTCGCCCAAACCAAGGGCAAAGCATAGTTCACGCATTTCAGGATCACGGGTTAAAAAAGAATCTGGTCCTGCATCAATATTGAATCCTTCAACTTTGCTAGTGAGGATTTTCCCTCCAAGGCGATCTGTCTCTTCCAGCAGCATTACTTCATGTCCCGATTTTTGAAGTTCAAATGCTGCGGTCAGACCGGAGATACCCCCACCGATAATGGTGACTTTCACGTGCTTATCCGAAAGTTGTGGACTAATTCAACTATCTTTTGTAGAACATCTGGATTGACTTCAGGGGTTACGCCGTGACCGAGGTTGAAGATGTGGCCGAGTTGTCCATCGTTCTTTTCAAGAATCTTAAGTACTTCTTTAGAAATCAATTCCCAATCGCCTCCGAGTATTGATGGGTCTAAGTTCCCTTGCACAGATTTATCTGGGCCGATACGTTTTCTTGCTTCATCAATTGGAACTCTCCAATCCACTCCGACAACATCTGCACCTGCAGAGCTCATTAGGTGAAGTATTTCTCCAGTTCCCACACCAAAATGAATGCGTGGTATTGAATACTCCGAAAGGGTTTGGAATATTCGTTGAGAGTAGGGAAACACAAATTGTTCATACTGTTCAGGTGATAAGGAACCAGCCCAAGAGTCAAATAACTGAACTGCGCTAGCTCCAGCTTCAACTTGGGAGATCAAAGACTCAATCGTAATATCTGTCAATCTCTCTAATAAAGAATCCCATAGCGCCTTATCGCTGAACATCATTGCTTTTGTTTTCTGATAAGAACGTGACGGACCGCCCTCAATTAGATAACTTGCAACAGTGAACGGGGCACCAGCAAAACCTATTAACGGGATTTCAAGGACATCCACAAGCCTATGAATAGTTTCAAGTACGTAGGGCGTGTCAACCTGTGCGTTTAATGAACGCAGTCTCGCTAGATCTGTCGTTGACTTAAAAGGGTCAACTGCAACAGGTCCCACCCCTGGCTTAATATCGACTCCAAAACCTATTGCATGGACAGGGACAACGATATCTGAATATAGGATTGCAGCGTCAACTCCGTAACGTCTGATGGGTTGCAACGTTATTTCTGCAGCTATTTCCGGTTCTTTAATAGCATTGAGGATGCTGCCTTCTTTTCGGAGAGCTTTATACTCTGGAAGAGATCTTCCAGCTTGTCTCATAAACCAGATAGGCGTGTATTCAACCGGTTTGCGCATACACGCTTTTAAAAATGTATCGTTTTTCAGATTCAAATTATCCACAACATAAATCTAGAGCAGTTGGTGACAATAAGTGCCTTCAAACTCTGACAAATTGCATCTATAGAAAACTAATGATGAGAAAGCCTAAAAAATCGTTAGAATCAAAAGCTACCTAAATAGCTTTTGTAAGACTTTTCAGGAGGTGATCCTTATGCATCCAGACTTTAAAGATGAACAGAATTATATTGAGAACGCATATGCGATTCTTGATCGTGCTCATCTAGAGGCAAAGAAACTCCATAACATTGTCGAATCAGGAAAAGGCGGCACGCACCAAGCTAGATTTGAAAAAGATGTCATAGCTGATCAAGTCGGGAAAAGATTATCTCAACTTGATATTGGTGACGCATCCCTAGTTTTTGGCAGAATTGATCAGTTAAGTGAAGATGACGGCGATGAGTCCTTCTATATCGGACGAATTGCAGTATGGGACGAAAAGCAAGATCCAATTACTGTTGATTGGCGTGCCCCTATTTCTGAACCTTTCTACAGAGCGACAGGCCGTGAAGCCATGGGATTAACCCGACGGCGCCATTTTGCTTCACGAGGAGTAAAGCTTCTCGGCATAGAAGATGAATTTTTTGGAGAAGATATCATCGATGACTCGGAAGTTCCTTATTTCAAGGGCAGGATGACTCTTGCTGCAACTATGGAACAAGCTCGAACAGGTCGTCTTGGTGACATCATCGCCACTATCCAATCAGAACAAGATGAAATTATCAGGTCTCCGCTAGCAGGTCCCCTAGTTGTTGAAGGAGGCCCTGGAACAGGGAAAACAGTAGTCGCTCTGCACCGAGCCGCATATCTTCTGTACACGCACAGATTCCCGCTTGAGGGGCAAGGCGTTCTTGTAGTCGGGCCAAATAGAGTTTTCCTTACCTATATTGAACAAGTTCTTCCATCTTTGGGCGAAGCAGGAGTTCATCTTGCTGTACTGGGTGACCTTGTTCATCGGATTAAAGCCAAAGGCTATGATCCAGCAGATGTAGCTTCGATTAAGGGAAGCTCACAAATGCAAGCTGTGATTCGTAAAGCAATTAGAGATAGAGAAAGGCCCTTGCGTAAGGATCTTTTGATTGGATACGGTCTACAAAGGTTGCGTCTGCGAGTTGAGGAATCTTCTATAATAATTTCCGAAGCAAAGCGCCGGTATAAGGATCACAACGCCGCAAGGAGTTATGTAAAAAATGCAGTTTTTGAATCCTTGGCTGCTAGCTCAAGAAATAGTGACCTTAACCCCACAAAAATTATGGCTGACATAGGTAATACCATCGAAATTAGAGAAACTTTAGAATGGATGTGGCCATCACTAACTCCTGAACAACTAATACATGACTTATTTGGAAGCAAAGCGTTATTGAAAAGTGCTGCTTACAATATTTTCGAAGAGCATGAAATCTTAAAGCTATACAGAGATAGGTCTGACCATGCATCGACAGTAACTTGGACTAAAGAGGACGCACCAATACTTGATGAAGCTCAAGCTGCATTGGGCCCGAGACCGGCATACAAAGATGAGGATGTAATTAGAACATTTGGACATATTGTCGTTGACGAAGCCCAGGATCTATCGCCCATGGAAATTAGAATGTTAGAGAGAAGGTCATTAAATGGGTCGTTCACTCTTGTAGGGGACATGGCTCAAGCTACTGGCGCCTGGGCAAAGGATGGCTGGGATGAGATACTCAATGGACTTTCGTTTCTAAAAGAACCCAGATTCTCTCACCTGACAGTGGGATATCGACTGCCACAACCAACAATGAATATAGCTTCAAAAGTGTTGCGAGGTACTCAGTACGAAAGTAGCACCCCCAATGCTGTTCGTGAGATTGGAGAAGAGCCTCGATTTATCAAAGTTGAAACCCCAGCCCGTCTATTAGGCTCAATCACTGCACTAGTAAGGTCTGAATTACATGAACTTGAGTCAGGAACTTTGGCGGTTATAACACCTGATCGGTTCGTCAGACCTCTCTCCGATTCGCTCAAAGCTTCTGAAATAGAACACGGATTGGTTGATGATGGAGCCTTAACAAATCAGATTACGATCGTACCGGTTGGCTTTGTAAAGGGACTAGAAATAGATGTGGCAGTTGTTGTTGAACCAATAGAAATTTTCAACAGTGCAATGCATGGGCCTCGCGCTCTTTACGTAGCATTAACTCGAGCTACACGAAGGCTTCTCATTGTTCATGCAGGTGAGCTTCCTCAGGTTTTGAAAACCATAAGTTAGATCATTCGTGATTTATTGCATCTAGAACTTTTAGTTTTGCTGCTCTTCGAGCTGGGAAATATGCTGCGAGCGAACCTGCTACTCCAGCAATTAGCAAATTCCGGATAATCAATAACCAAGGGATATCTAATTTTGATACAAAATCATCAGGAATGATTTGTACACAAGCGATTCCAAAGACAAGACCCAACCCTATTCCAAGAAGACCTCCGAATAATGCAACTAATATCCCTTCAACACGAACCATCCGTTTGATTTGTTTACGGGTAGCTCCAACAGCTCGAGTCAGGCCAATTTCTTTTGTTCGCTCAAATACTGATAGTGCTAATGTGATCGCAACACCTAGAACTGCCAAGACGACAGAAATGAACAGTAGGACACTGACTATTGTCACGGTTTGATTTATTTGGTTTTCTGCTTCATCTTTTACTTCTTCTTTAGTCTGAGCTCTGACTTGTTCATAATCAACAAGCACGCTCTCAAGAGCTATTCGTGCCTCAGCTTCACTTATGCCGTCTTTAATGAGGACACCGACAAAATCATCTGTTTGGGGAGCTAGGTTTGAGTTTGACGAATATACGGAAGAATCTAATAACCAACCTGAATCAATTACAGATTTAGAGGAGAAAATCCCAGCTACCACTAAATCTAATTGTGTTTGATCCACAAACTCGACACCGATAAACGAACCGATCTGCAAACTGTACTTCGCTGCTTCGTCTTGATGAATGAAAAGTGCCCTATTGCCTAGGAGCGAATTATCGCTTCTTTCAAGTCCTATATTGAAATAATTCGAAACCGATTTAAGGTCAGCAGAATAAACTCGTTTAACCTGCTTGTCCGTAACGGTCCGTATCCCTTCGTCTGAATATTGCATTGCAAGAACGTCTTCAACTTCAGGTAACGTAGCTATTTCTTTTGTAATAGTTGGACTAAAGCCAAGCGGCTGAGGTCCCAGGTTCTCACCTTGAACCCACCAATCAGAAATGACATCTTCTTCTAGAATGTCACTAACGGTAGCTTTCAGAGACTCAGATACAACTGAAACAGTAGCAACTAATGCTAAGCCAATCATCAATGCTGATGCAGCAGTTGCTGTCCTGTCCGGATTACGCCCGGCATTTGAACGTGCCATCTTGCTTGGAACGCCAAGGGTAGAGACTGGAGCACCAAGAAGCCTCGTAACTGGTTCAGCGAAGTATGGGCTTAGTAAATTTATTCCCAGAAAACAATTCAAGGCGGCTGCCCCTAACAGGCCTAGAAGCATGGATGTGCTGAAATCTGCAGTGAGTGCGAACACTAAGAGTAATAAGCCAACCCCTAGGAAAGAAAATTTTCCTACCAGTACTTGAATTCTGCTCAGGCCAAGGTACAAGAATATGCCAGCAAATAACCCAAATAGAAGCATAAACAACCACTTATTAATCGCGAACCCAAGAACAATTGAGATAACACCCAATCCTGCCAAAATAAATCCGAGACCTAAATTTCTCTGAACGACATATTTTGAAGAAGAGGTATTTCTGATCGCTGCCATCGGGGATACTGAACGCGCTTTCAAGGCTGGCCATACGGCAGCAATTAGTGTGATCCCGACTCCTAGTACTGACCCGACAATTATCGTTGTAGCATTCACGGGTAGTGAATTTTCATCCGGCCCGAACTCTAAAGCGGAAAGTAGTTCCTGCAGTCCATATGCAATTGGGAAACCTAATATTATCCCAAATGCTGTAGCAAAAGTACCCACGAATAATGCTTCTATTACTATCGAATTTGTGATTTGTTTCCCAGTCGCACCTAACGCTCTTAAGAGTCCGATTTCTTGTATACGTTGACCAACAATAATTGAGAATACGTTGTAAATAATGAAAGCAGCAACGATCAAAATAATGAATGCAAAAACTAACAAGATCGTTCTAAAAATATTTATGAATTCATTGAAGTTATCGGCTTGTTCTTCAACTAGATCTTCAACTGTTAATACTTCTAAGCCGACCGGTAGAAGATTTCCAATATCTTCAATAACGAGATTTTGATCAAACCCTGATTTAACACTAAGCGTAATATCGTCATACCCGATTCCAGCGTTAAAAAACTCAACAGCAGCAATCGTGCTCATGGCGACAATTTTTGCACCAACAACCGCATTTTCTTCAGGGTTAGCAAAATTAAAAGTGCCTACAAGCAGAACCTCGCGAAGGCCCGAAGGTGTTTGTAATATGTAGGTTTCGCCAACGACGAATTCGTCATCCTCTGCCATGTCAGTGTCAACAGCAAACTCGGTGATTTCTGTAGGTGGTCTTCCCTCATCTATATACAGTCTTGGGTTTAGTGCGGTTTCTTCCCAATTAACACCTATGTTTGGACCCCGGTTAGCTATTGCTGCAGAGCCATCAGACTTATTGGGAATAACCCCAAACTCTATTACTCGGGGTTGAACGCCTACAACACCATTAATAGTTGAAAGGTTCTCTGGAAGATCAAGACTAATCGGAGCTGCATCTAATCGATTACCGAATGGGATTTCTGACCGTATAGCCAGATCATAACCCGACTCTATATCCTCACTTAAGTCTCCAAGTGTTGAGCGTAAACTATCTGTGAACACAAAAACTGCAGTTGTTAAAGCAACACCTATTAAAATAGCTAAAGAAGTAAGAAGAAAACGCCCTGGTTTTGAATAGGCATTCTTGACTGCAAGTTGAAATAAAGCCATGCAGAGTTTAATTCCCGAACGTTCGCATCTGGTCTATGACGCTGTCTGCGCTGGGTTCGATTATTTCACCAACAACTTGTCCGTCTTCTAGGAAGATAACTCGATCTGAGTAACTAGCAGCAACAGGATCATGTGTAACCATGACAATAGTTTGTCCTAACTCGGTAGTTGCTAACCTCATAAATTCAAGGATTTCGTTGCCTGATTTTGAATCAAGGTTTCCGGTTGGTTCATCAGCGAAAATGATATTGGGTTTGCTAGCTAAAGCTCTTGAAACAGCAACCCGCTGTTGTTGGCCACCGGATAGTTCATTCGGTTTATGTTTCAATCGATCAGAAAGATTCACAACTTCAGTAACTTGATCAACCCAGTCTTTATCAACCTTGTCCCCTGATAAGTCAATCGGAAGCGTGATATTTTCCATTGCATTTAAAGTTGGTATTAAATTAAATGATTGAAAGATAAATCCAACATTTGTCCGACGAAGAAGAGTTAGTTCTTTCTCGCTTAGTTGCGTAAGGTCTGTATCTCCAATAAAAACTTTTCCACCAGATAAATTATCTAGTCCAGCCATGCAATGCATTAATGTAGATTTTCCCGAACCTGAGGGTCCCATAATGGCTGAAAATTTACCTGCCTGAAATGACACATCGACATTATTCAATGCAGTAACGAGGGTGTCTCCTTTGCCATAGATTTTTGAAGCAGCTGACGCACGTGCTGCAGGGGCGGTATCAACGGTGACGTCGTTCATGTGACCTTCTTTGGGGGTAGTTCAGTGAGGGGACTGGAGTCTTATTCTAGTGGTTTTGCAACCGTATTAGACGTTCATGATCATCTACATATTGACGTATTCGAGACACCCATATCAAGCGATAATCCTGATAGATCTTTCTTTGTTCGGCGACAGGGTCTGAAGGATCTTTAGCTATGGCAACGAGAATGGATTTCGCATTTCCGATAATTGCAGTTAACTCAGCTCCGATCTCTGGTGAGGGGTGCTTGAGGCTTGCCTCCTCAATATTTGTAAGGAAGTCGACACTTTTCTCACTTTTAGCGATTCCAATTTCTCCAAATATCAAGCCATCAAGGATTTCGAAAAAATGTAGTAAGTCGTTCTCGTATTTCTTATGCCATGAAGAAAGGCTTTGTTTCTTTGGGACCCCACTGTGTTCAGGAGTTTTTGGTAGATCAAGTAAGGGGTTATTGTTTCTCTTTTTTTGCGGAACTCGCAATTGGAATTTTTTTGGTTCTGTTCTTTCACGACCTCTAAGCGATAAGACCAAAACTATGATCAAACATGAGACGACAATCGCACTAGGAAATAAAATATTAGATGACATTAGATTTAATCTTAATCAGATCTAATTTTTATTTATGTGCATTGCGAAGAGTTTTTTTGTTAAATGTTGTCTTTCGGCTAACAAATTGTGTACTGTGACTTATGACACACTTCTTCGACTCCAAGATGGTTAGTTGACCGGGGGGCTACAAATCATTAGGGAGTTAAACGGGTGGCTTATAACAGTTGATGATCATCGGGGGTTAGATCATCAACTGGCCGCCTCCCGTTTTAAGACACGATCTTAATTTGATTGGGGACAGCGATAGATGTCTGCTTGCTGCCACAGCTCCAGCACGAGTCCCCTGGCTTTCCTCGCCAAGTAACGTCACAGATACCGCAGGAAATAGTCATTCGCTTTTGCCGAATCTTTCGTATCTTCGCCCGTCGGGGTTTCCGTGCCATATGCGGATCGTAGGTTCATAATGGTCAGAAGCAGGGGATGGTGTGGTCAAATACAAAATGCGGGCTATGGTTACGTCACATAAATCTATTTAAAAGGAAACTTATGATCGATTGCCCTAATGCAGATGGTTCCAGCGAGAGAATAACACAATTTGCTGAGCAACCACCTATGTGTATCGATACGACAAAGAATTACACAGCTACTATGCAGACATCCATGGGGGAAATGGTTATCCATTTAGACACAGTTAACGCTCCAATAACGGTTAATAACTTCGTATTTCTTTCTCGGTATCACTACTACGACGGATTGATTTTTCACAGAATTATTAATGGGTTCATGTGCCAAGGGGGATGCCCTGAAGGCTCTGGCATGGGAGGTCCAGGCTATCGTTTTGAAGATGAACTTCCAGCGCCAGGTCGATACGAAGTCGGGTCAATTGCTATGGCGAATGCAGGGCCTAATACAAATGGAAGTCAATTTTTCATAGTGACTGGCCAAAGCGGAGTTGGGTTGCCGCCTCAATATGCTTTATTCGGGAAAGTGATTAAAGGTTTAGAAATCGCTGACGAAATGCAACGAGTACCAACACAGCCAGGTGATCGTCCTGTGACTGATGTCGTGATTCATTCAGTTCAGATTTCTGAGAATTAATTTCAAGAACAAGAAGGGGTGAGTTACTCTTCTTCGTCTTCAATTAGTGGAATAACAATTTCTTGCCCAACTTGAATGAGGTTATAGTCGTCAATCCCATTTTCAGCTGCAAGCAACTCTATGGGGACTCCATAACTTTGAGCTATTTGGCCTAAGGAATTCCCAGGTTGAACTGTATGGATTAGAGGTGCAGGAGTAGGTATGACGATTTCCGCTGTAGGAGTGGGTTCCACAACCGTAGGCGATTCAGTAACTTCGTCTTCCTGATTTTGAAGAGGTGTTTCCTCTTCAGTCATAACTGGAGGAGTATCGTCTGAAGTGCTATTTCCACATGCCCCCAAAATAAATGAAGAAATAATTATTGCGCAAAATATTAATTTCATTTCAACCCTCGGTAGTATCCTAGTGGGCAGGCTACAACAAGAATCTATTTCGGTCCAGACTAATTTTGACATTAACCGTGCCGTAGCTCATAGAATTTAAGAAATCTTGTAACCTCTTATAAGCCCATCAGCGCTAACTCGTAGATATCGGGCTTCATCGTCGCAGCAAAGTCACCACTTAGGAATACTTCAACATTATCAAAGAGTAAATTTGATGATGTAAGTGTTATCGAGAGAGATTTTGCAATGTCACTTCCAAATGTCAAAGTGGTCCAGCCTCCACGAAGAGTTGAACCTGTAGCATTTACTTTTTTGGGGTCAAATGGGCCCGAAAAGTAATCGCCGTTGAAGAAAAGTAACCCAATGTTGAATCCCTTCACTCGGTAAGCGTGTTCTCGGTCACTAAATGATTCAAGTTGGACCTTTAGAATATTAGCATCACTTGATTCCCCTATGATTTCAACGATATTTCCGCCACGAATTTGAAGGACTACAGGGCTTTTTACGAGATGTAGAGCGTTATCTATAATATCACCGGGCATCAGGACGATTTCGGCATCTAAATTAGACATATGGCTAAAGAACTCAACACAACCCGAGGGCCACCCTGCTTTCACTCCTCCTTCTATAGGGACTCCGGTGTGGCTACTATGCACTAAATCATCACTAGAAAATCTAAGTTTAGTCCCAGACGCAGATTCAATTGTTAAAGAATCTGTATTTTCAAGCAATGCATTTATTCGTTGTGCTCGCTGCATTACCCCTGCGCTCGTCATTGAGTGACTGTACGGTTCAAATGATGGGGTAGGAATAGAAATAATAAGCTTCTCACTCAAAGTTGAATGTTTAATGATTTCATCTGACAAACCACTTGAGAGATCGATCACCAAATCAGAGTGGGCTAAATCATCATGGACAATTTCATTCTGCACCTTCATTAAGGTCGTGTTTTTCTGATCCCATTGAATGTTAAAGGTATCGAACCGGCAACCTAATTGCTTCAAAGCAACCTCACTATTAGATTGGAGATATTCATTAACTATGTCGTCGGTTAATAGAGCGACATAAGAATTTTTAGTCACTCCGCATAATTCAAATTGTTGTGAAAGTATTTCTGATGAAATCCTAGAAATGATCATGCCTCCTGAGCCTCACTGTAAGTTTAAATGAAAAGCAAACATTCACCTCTTCAAATAGTAAATCACTTTCCTGAAGTTCATATTGTGTTACAGGTTTGTATTCTCCAAAGATCAGTAATTGAAGATTTTCGTGGATAGTCACAACGCTAAGTGGTTTCATGATGTATTTTTTTCTCGTGGAGAGGACTGACTTTTGTAACCGAGTTGGATGTGCCCGTGAGGCAGATTGTGTCTTACTAATGGTTCCCCAAAGTAGGAAAGCTTGGATTGTTGATATAGGTCATGAAAAGGCTGTAGACGGTTCGGCGCTATGTGAAATTCATGCCAGTAGAATCACGGTTCCACAAGGGTGGAAACTATTAGACGAACGATCCATAGGGCGTAAAAAAATTCAACAATCCCAAAAAGCTAACAAACACATAGCTCCGCAGACTAAAGCAGAAATTGAAATAACGAACGATACATATCAAGAACCAGGCGATGCGTATCAAGAAACTGGAATGAATGTTGAAATCTCCATTGAAGATGTCCATGTTCAGGTTGAACAAGCACTTTCAGAGGATATGAAGGTTGATGAATCCCTTGAAGAATTAGTATCGGAGCCTTTTGAAGACTCATTCTTGCATGTAGTACCGGACGATTATTCAGACGAAGAAGTAACACAGGGAACATTTTGGGATGAAGATCAAGACATGCAGCCCAGCGAGGAGAATCCTCTTCTCCAAAGAGCATTTCGTATCGTAAACGACGAATAATCTAGTCAAGTCATCTTGTTGACAAAACTGTTACCAAAGGCACTAGTGTCAATGTATGACTGATAATGAAGGTTCAATAACAACAGAAATTAGAGATCACATATTTCTCATAGGTTTAAATCGTCCAGAAAAGTTGAATGGTTACACGCCAACAATGGCTGCCCAACTTGTTGAGGCACTCTCAGAACTCGATGGTAATGATGAATTATGGGTTGGCGTTCTTTTTGCACACGGTGAACACTTTACTGCTGGCCTTGACTTACCTAAATGGACAGAGCGAATGTCATCGAATGATAGGTCTCACACAGAGGAAAGTAGTCGGATAGATCCTATGGCACTTGGTCGCGCGTGCAAAAAGCCAATCATTACTGCCGTTCAGGGAATAACATATACATTTGGGATTGAGCTTGCTCTAGCAGGAGACATAATCGTTGCAGCTGACAATTGCCGCTTCTCTCAGCTTGAGCCAGCTCGAGGGATACACGCCACCGGAGGAGCCACTATACGATTCGTTGAGAGAGGCGGATGGGGTAACGCTATGTATCACTTACTTACATGTGATGAGTTTGATTCTGAAGAAGCATATCGAATTGGACTTGTGCAAGAGATAGTCCCAGCAGGGTCTGAACTAACGCGAGCATTAGATTTGGCTAAACGGATTTGCGAAATGGCGCCTCTAGCGATTCAAGAGACAAAAGCGTCATCAAAACGCTGGATCGATGAGGGATTCCAAGCATGTGTTGAAGCTATGGGGCCTGTGCAATCTAGATTGCTAGCATCGGAGGATGCTCAAGAAGGGGTTGCATCATTTATCGAACGAAGATCAGCTCAATTCAAAGGCCGATAAGAATTCGTTGTGGAACCATATACCCCTCAATACGCTAAACCGACCCAATCAGTCAGCAATAAAATTCTGCGTTGGCTATTACCTGTGGTTTTGTTTGCCCTCGGAGCTTCCATAGGGGCTTGGATCTGGGCTTTGACGCAATCAACGGAGTCAATAGAGGAAGTATTCCAAATTCCCGAACCTATCTCTACACCTGAACCAACGGTATTGCCTGAAGTTAAAACTACTACCGAGCAAGTGCCATCACCGACTGTGGTTATAACATCGGATCCATACCCGGGATGGGTTGACCCAGCATCCGTAGGTTCGCCGTGGGGAACGAAAGTGGAGGGGTTACTTACGTTCCGAGGAAATCCAACAAGAACTTTTTACGGAACAGGTCCGATACCAACAAACCCTGAATTAAAATGGCAATACCCGAGAAATACTCTGCTTTGCGGAACCACTATGCTCAATTATGAATATGAGGAATGGTGTGGTCTGGGCTGGACAGGTCAACCTGTGATCTTCGAAAGAGATGGTATTACTTGGACTATCTTTGGCGCTTTAGATGGGGCTATCCATTTTCTCGACGCTGATACCGGAAACCAACTACTAAAGCCCTTACAAACAGATGACATTATAAAAGGATCAGTGACAATGGATCCAGACGGGTTTCCGATTGTATACACGGGAGGCCGAGATGATTTACTGCGACTAGTTGCCATAGACCGTAGTGAACCTGTTGTTCTTTGGAGTCTCGACTCAGACACTATTGAAGGAAGCGTATGGAATAATGATTGGGATGGGGCACCGCTTGTCATTAACGATTATTTATTCGTAGGTGGGGAAAACTCGATCTTTCATATCATCAAACTGAATAGGTCTTATGACGATGAGGGTTATGTTACAGCAGAACCAGAATTGATATTTGCTGAACCAGGGTATGACGATGACCTAATTAATACTGTAGGAAGCAATGTCTCTATTGAAGGTTCAGTTGCTATCAGTGGAGATACGGCATACTTTGCTAACTCAGGTGGACTAGTCCAAGGATGGGACTTATCGTTGCTATCAGTCGGGGAAGACCCTGTTCGTAATTTTCGTTATTGGGTTGGCGATGATGTTGACGCAACAATTGTTGTTGACGAAGACGGGTACCTGTATGTCGGTGTTGAATACGAAAGGGGATTCAATCGCTCTTTTCAAGTAGGACAATTCATGAAATTAGACCCATCAAACCCTGATGATCCGCTCGTATGGTCAATATTTGATAATGCAGAACTTCCGGATGGTATCTGGGCAACAGCCGCTCTCTATGAAGATTTAGTAATCATCGTTACAGACTCCGCAAGAGTTATCGGAATAGATAAGGTCACCGGAGAAATTCGTTGGGAATTCCTCATTCAAGGACCTTTATGGAGTTCACCAGTTGTGATCGACGATGTATTACTGCAGGCAGATTGTAGTGGGTTTTTGAATGCTTATAATGTCAAAGATACAAGCAGAGAACCTCCACGGCTTTGGCGTTTTCCAGTAGGAAATGGTTGCTTGGAAGCCACTCCAGCAGTATGGGATGGAAAAATCATTATTGGGAATAGAGACGGAAAAGTAATCATGATCGGCGAGAAATAGGTGATTACTTAAGTCGATCCGAAAGAAATGGATATTCCTTCCGAACCTCTGAAACTATATGAGGGTCAACCTCGCCTATAAGAATCTCTATTTCATTGGGGTTAGCTACAATAATTTCTTCACCAAGAGGTCCTATAAGGCGGCTATCACCGGAGTAATCTAATCCGTTACCAACGCCAACTCGGTTAACTCCCATGACATAAGCTTGATTTTCTATAGCGCGAGCAACAAGTAAAGATTTCCAGTGATGAGACCTTGCTTCAGGCCAATTTGCGATAACAACATACAAGTCCGTGGTAGGAGCTAATTCCCAAAAATCAGGAGCGAAGCGTAGGTCGAAGCATATAAAAAAACTAATTGATACTCCATTAAGATCAATCCTGAGTGGTTTATCTCCGGAACGGTAGTGTTTATGCTCCTCAGCGAAACTGAACAAATGTTTTTTTGAATAGCAGTCAACTCGTTTATCAGGATGGGCAACAAACAGGCAATTGTGAGGTTTAGTTTGATCAATGCCCTTTAGGGGAATGGAACCACAGATGGGGATACCTATCTTCTCCGCCTCATCTACTAAGAAAGAGGCACTAGGACCTTCATAGCTTTCCCCAATCATTTCCGTATTCATAGAGAATCCAGTGCTAAAAAGTTCAGTAAGTATTACTAAATCAGGGTGTGATTCAGCTGCTTCGTAGATCAGGGGTCTAAGACGCTCAAAATTCGCATCCCTGTTTTCCCAAGCTATGTCGTGTTGTATCCCAGCAATTCTCATCATGCACTCTCCAAGGTTTGTAACCTTTCAACTGCTTCTTCAAGAAGCTCGACTCTTTTACAGAATGCAAATCGAATTAAAGTATCACCAAGATCCTTATTGTCGTAGAACACAACATTGGGGACTGCTACAACCCCGCAACTCTCTGGAAGGTTTAAACAGAATTCTTTGCCGTCTTGATAGCCAAGTGTTTTAATGTCAGCGGTGACAAAATAAGTTCCCTGAGGTACGAACGTTTCTAACCCAACGCTTTCCAAACCGCGTGACAATAGATCACGTTTAGCGACCATATCAGTGAGAAAGTTATCAAAGTATTCGTCAGGTAATAGAAGAGCCTCAGCGATAGCATGTTGGAATGGGGCACCATTCACATACGTCAAAAATTGTTTAGCGGTACGAACGGTATTCAAAAGAGCCGGTTGTGCACACACCCACCCAATTTTCCATCCAGTGAAACTAAAAGTTTTACCTGCAGATGATATTTGTATGGTTCTGTCACGCATCTCTGGGTATTGAATGAGTGGAAGATGGTTCCCTTCAAAAACAAGATGTTCATAGACTTCGTCACAGATAGCTATTAAGTCATATTCAACGCAGAGTTCTGCGATCTGGGTTAACTCTTCATGGGTGAATACTTTCCCCGTTGGGTTATGAGGGGAATTCAACAATATGGCCTTTGTTCGTTTGGTAATAGACTGCTCTAACTCATCAAAGCTGAATGAGTAGTCGGGAGTGTGAAGAGTTACGACTCGACGAATACCGCCTGCTAAGGCGATTGAGGCTGCGTAGGAATCATAATATGGTTCAAAAGTTATGATTTCGTCATTTGGTTCGCAGATCGCGAGCAAAGACGCGGCAATTGCTTCCGTAGCTCCAGCAGTCACAAGGATTTCAGTTTTTGAATCAAAATCAAGGTCATAGAACCTACTTTGGTGGTTAGTAATAGATTCTCTTAATCTTTCTATACCTAAGCCAGGAGGGTACTGGTTATGCCCATCTCGTATTGCAGATATAGCAAGTTCAGCTATTTCTCTCGGCCCATCGGTATCAGGGAATCCTTGACCAAGGTTTATTGCCCCAGTCGTTTCAGCCAAAGCTGACATTTCTGCAAAGATGGTTTCCCCAAACTCTCGCATAGATTCTTTAATGAACGGGTCTCCTGAATGTGCCACGAATATAGGCTACTCTGAACCATTCGGGAAGGCAGTTCCAAGTTCTTTAAATTAGCTTCATGCCTTCTTTGAATAACTTCTGTTTTGTATCAACGATATTGTGTATGTCGCATTTGAGATGGTGGTCATTCACAATTCCGGTTGCCTGCATAAAAGAGTAAATTGTTGTCGGCCCCACCCATGACCATCCTCGCTCTTTTAAGTCTTTGCTGATCTCCTCAGATAAGGGGGTTTTGGCAGGGATCGGGTCATGATTTCTCTCAAAAGAATGGTGACTAAAACCCCAAAAATATTTTGAGAGAGAGCCCATCTCTTCAACGAGCTCCTCAGCTCGTTGAGAATTATTTATCACTGAACGAATTTTCCCTTCATGGCGAACAATTCCTTCATTCTCCAAGAGTCTCACCACTTCTTTTTCCCCGTAACTTGCAATCAAGGCAAAATCAAAATTTGAGAAAGCGTTGCGAAACTCTTCGCGTTTCCTAAGAATCGTTATCCACGATAGACCAGCCTGAAACCCTTCAAGACAAACCTTTTCGAATAACTCCCTGTCATCTGCCTTAGGAAAACCCCACTCTAGATCATGATATCGAACATAGGTTTCATCATCACCGGGCCAAGAGCAACGAGTGACCCCATCTTTCCCCAATTTAGTTTCACTAGTCATTTCAGAATCATAATCAATCCTCAGAGATATTTCGCCTTTGGCTTGATTACATTAAATACCTTTACTAGAGAAGAAGAATGGAATTAGAAATACCCACCTCGCTTGAACATTTCACGTCCGACTGGCTAACAATTGCGCTTACTCATGCCGATAAAGATTATGGACCAGTAAGTTCGGTGCATGCTGAGCGGATAGCAGTAGGGGAAGGTTTTCTTGGTGAGCTAGCCAGACTTCACCTAACATTCGGGGCAGGCGATGAGGGACCTTCAACATTAATCGCAAAAATTCCTACTACGGATGGGTTACTTAAGCCTCTTGGCGTAATGCTTGGAGTTTACGAACGAGAGTCACTATTTTATGAACAGGTTGCACCAAAAGTTAAAATAAGAGTTCCTGAGGTCTATTACAATGGTCGAGATTCCATTGAGGAAAATTATGCGCTTCTGTTAGAAGATGTAGGTCATTTCAGGGCAGGTGACCACCTTGCAGGAGCAACTCTGACTGATGCCATGGCAGTCATGGAAACAGCTGCCAATATTCATGCGCGTTGGTGGGATAGCGAAGAATTAACAGCAATGGATTGGGTTCCTCCTTTAGATAGTCCGATAAATATGGGGTTACAGGGCTTGTACGAACAGTCTTGGCCGCTAGTTATGGATAAGTATGGTCACTTATATCCCGAATGGCTTCCAGCAAAATTAGAGGAATTCATACCAGAAGTTTCAAACTGGCTTACCAGTTGGGCTGAGCAGAGTCGTACCCTTACCCATAATGACTTTCGATTAGATAATCTCCTGTTTGATGATGATGATGATGATGATGATGATGATGATGATGATGATGCCTCTGGTCCGAAAGTAGTAGTGATTGATTTTCAACTTGTTGGTCGAGGAGACGGTTCAGGTGACATATCGCCTTTTTTGGGATGCAACTTAGATATTGATCTACGGCGCAATGAAGAAATTTCTTTGTTGCAAAAATATTTTGATGTTATGCAGAGAAATAATGCGGGGCACGAAACATTTGAAGACCTCGTCCGTCAAATAGACACTGCACATCTTTTTTGGCTTGTGAATTGGGGAAATACTGCTGTGACTGCTGATCAACCGAACGAAAGAGCAGTTAGTTTATTTAATACAGTGCTTCGCAGAAGCATTGCAACCGTTGTGGACCGAGACAGCGTCCAATACATAGGGGCAATCAATGACTAACGTAAGAGTTGCCTAGAAGAATTAGAAGGTGCTTATGGATAGTTTGAAGTCACAAGCAATAGATATCATAAAACAAAAGGGTTTAAAAAAACTTTCTGAACCAATTCAGCTAGCTTCGGGTGCGATGAGCCAGGATTTTGTTGATGGGAAACTAGCGACTTCACACTTTGATGATTTAGAAATTGCTAGCAGAGCGATAGTCGATGGAATCCTATTGCAGGGCCTTGATTTTGATGTTGTTGGGGGTCCAACGCTTGGGGCAGATGCCTTGACGATAGGAATAGCAGGAATTCAACGTTGCCGATGGTTCTTCGTTCGCAAGAAGCCAAAGGGCCGTGGAACAAACAAACTTATTGAAGGTTCACCAATAGGGGATGGCGATCGTTGTTTAATTATCGAGGATGCTATAACCACCGGCGGCTCACTTCTTAAAGCAGTTGATGCAGTCGAAGCAACTGGCGCAAAAGTTGTCGCGGTAGCAACACTTGTAGACCGAGGCGAAATAGCAAGACCGCTGATAGAAGCTAGAGGAATCTTCTATTATCCAATAGCTACATATCTTGATTTAGGGATAGAACCGGTAGGGCTTCCTGATTGACTTTATAATCCTGAATGGTAGAATAATTAATGGAAGACATTAATTAAGGGGCGGTATGTCAGAGACGATTAACAAAAGAGATGATGTTGAGATTCTCGCTGACGCTGATCCCGGTGAAGGTCTTCCGGGAAGAGTTTTTCTTCCCGGCTATAGCCGAACAATGGGACCCCAAACTCACTTGTTTGAAGAAAGAGAACGATTGCAGTCATTAACTTGGGAAAATTTTGACGTTAAACAATTATCTCCCACCATCGGGGCTGAGCTTATAGGTCTGGACTTATCGAAAGAACTTCCTGAACCAGTCATTACTGAAATTCAGCAGGCGTTATGGGAGTACAAGGTAATATTCTTTCGCAATCAAGAAATCTCATCAGAGCAACAGATACATTTCGCACAACGTTTTGGCGAATTAGAAATTCACCCCTTTCTTCCTCCCAATTCGGAAACGCCAGAATTAGTACGTTTCGAGAAAAACGCGAATGCTGCTGGGTATGAAAATCAATGGCATCATGACGTCACGTGGAGAGAAACACCCTCAAGAGGTGCAATTCTCAGAGCAATAGAAATCCCTCCGATAGGAGGGGACACGTTATTCGTTGATGTAAATGCCGCTTATGAAGGATTAACACAAGAAACAAAGGACGAAATTGACTCACTCTTTGCCATACACGACTTCTTGCGTGCATTTGGCCGACAGGTACCAAAGGAGAAACTTGCAGAAATGCGAGAATTGTATCCACAAGTTGAACATCCTGTAGTTATCAACCACTTTCAAACAGGTAAACCCCTTTTATATGTCAATCGGATCTTCGTCAGTGGAATTGTTGGCTACAACGAAAAAGAAGGATTTGAACTGGTTGATGCACTATGTCGCGAATTTGAAGTTCTTGAATATTCTTGCCGTTTTAAATGGGAACAAAACTCGATTGCCTTTTGGGACAATCAAGCAGTGCAGCACTATGCAACAAGTGATTACTCGCCACATAAACGAATAATGGAACGGGCAAGTATAAAAGGGTTAAGGCCACATCGAATTCGATAAGTCAACGAAGATATCTTTTTGAAAATTCTCTGTAAACATACACTTGCAAGGTTTGGAAATGGCTACCTTGGTCGTATCGTTAACAAATAGTTCAGGGCTCACACAAAGCCCTAAGCTAATTTATTAGACAATTTTTTTAGTGTACGAGGAGTACTAGAAGATGAATTTGCACCCACGGGAAGATCGGATTGTTGTCCGACCGGGCGAATCCGAAGAAACAACAGCGAGCGGATTGGTTATCCCAGATACCGCTAAAGAGAAGCCACAACAAGGTGAAGTCTTGGCAGTAGGGCCAGGAAAGCGATCTGAACAAACTGGTGAACTAATACCAGTTGATGTTGAGGTTGGCGACACCGTTGTTTATGCGAAATACGGCGGCACTGAAATAAGCAGTGGCGGCGAAGAACTATTAATCCTTTCAGCGCGCGATGTTCTCGCGATAGTGAAATAAGTAGGTAACTAACATGTCAAAAATTTTAAAATTCGATGAAGATGCACGTCGCAAACTTGAGGCCGGTGTTAACCACCTCGCTGATGCGGTAAAAGTAACTCTTGGACCTAAAGGACGTAATGTTGTTCTTGATAAGAAGTTCGGTGCTCCAACAATAACTAATGATGGTGTTTCAATTGCCAGAGAAGTAGAACTAGAAGACCCATTTGAAAATATGGGTGCACAGCTGGTGAAGGAAGTAGCTACCAAAACTAATGACGTAGCTGGCGATGGGACAACCACAGCAACAGTACTAGCTCAAGCCATGGTCCGAGAAGGACTACGAAACGTAGCAGCTGGCGCAAACCCAATGGTTCTCAAAAAGGGAATTCAAGCCGCAGTAGATGCAGCTGTTGAATCTATTGGTTCACAAGCCCAGCAGGTAGCAGACTCAAAAGACCAAATAGCCAATGTGGCGTCCATCTCTGCAGCAGATGAAACTGTCGGAGAAGTCATTGCAGAAGCTATTGATAAAGTCGGAAAAGATGGAGTTGTAACGGTTGAAGAATCAAACACATTCGGAATGGATCTTGATTTCACCGAAGGTATGCAATTCGACAAAGGTTACCTTTCACCATATTTCGTAACCGATCCTGAACGACAAGAAGCTGTTCTAGAAGAACCATACATTCTTCTAACACAAGGAAAGATCTCATCTGTCCAAGAAATGCTTCCTGTTCTTGAGAAGGTTATGCAATCAGGTAAGCCCCTTTTGATCATTGCTGAAGATGTTGAAGGTGAAGCACTCGCAACTCTCGTTGTAAATAAGATTCGCGGAACCTTTAATTCTGTAGCTGTTAAGGCACCAGGATTTGGTGAAAGAAGAAAAGCTATGTTACAAGACATGGCAGTCCTATCTGGCGGACAGGTCATAGCAGAAGAAGTAGGACTCAAGTTAGACGGTGTCACACTTGATCTTCTTGGAACTGCAAGAAAAGTAGTTATAACCAAAGACAACACAACACTTATTGAAGGAGCAGGTTCACGAGACGATGTTGAAGGCCGAATCTCACAAATTAAAGCTGAGATCGACAATACAGATTCCGATTGGGACCGTGAGAAACTTCAAGAACGTTTAGCAAAACTCAGCGGCGGAGTAGCCGTAGTTCAAGTTGGTGCAGCAACTGAAGTTGAGCTTAAAGAGAAGAAGCACCGAATTGAAGATGCTTTATCAGCCACAAGAGCAGCAATCGAAGAAGGGGTTGTCGCCGGTGGCGGAACAGCCCTCCTGCGTGCGCGATCAGCAGTTGATGAAGCAGCAAGCAAACTTGATGGTGACGAAGCCACCGGAGCCCGAATGGTTTCAACAGCTCTAGCAGCTCCAGCAAAACTGATTGCTGAAAATGCTGGCTACGAAGGCTCAATTATCGTTAGGGAAATTGAAGATGCAAAAGGCAATGTCGGATTTAATGCCTCAACAGGCGAACATGAAGATCTTGTTGACGCTGGAGTTATTGATCCAGCTAAGGTAACAAGAGCAGCTCTACAAAATGCTGCTTCTATCGCTAGTCTTCTGCTCACAACCGAAGCACTAATAGCTGACAAACCAGAACCTGAAGCACCAATGCCAGCGGGAGACCCGATGGGTGGTATGGGCGGTATGGGCGGAATGATGTAATCATTCCTTCTGGAAAGAAATTTGGGCCGGATAAATCCGGCCCTTTTTCTTTTTTGTCCGCAAATAGCTTGATTCTTAGTAGCATCAATATATGAATGAACGACCTGAACCCGACGCTAAAAAATTACTTTCACAATGGAATGAATGGGAAACTGGAGAAACTCCTCCTGGAAGAGTAATGAGTAATTTGAAGACGGGTGGCCTTCCAGAACTTCTTGAGAAATTAATCGAAAACCATAATTAGTAATGGCACGTGTACGGGGAGGGGATCAGGATATTCCCCGACCGCAAAACTGGTTTTCGGGATCTCAAGCTCCATGGGAGTCAGTTACCCAAAAGGTACTGACTTTAGCTTCCATAGAAGATTCATTTCAACACTTTAATCCACCAGAAAAAAACAGAGAGAATTATGAGCGGGCATCATCTGTTATGGTTCCACTCTATGAAAAAGCTAATGAGGTGTTCATGATTTTGACTCGGCGATCTAAGATGATGCGACATCACACAAGTGAAATAAGTTTCCCCGGAGGCAATAGTGAACCCGAGGACATTGATGAATGGGCAACGGCTAAAAGAGAAGCATATGAGGAAATCAATTTAGATGCTGCGCTCCCAAGACAGATTGGGAGATTGAATTCTTTCATAACTGTCGGAAGCGAATCATTTGTGACTCCCATTGTCGCCTCACTAGAAGAGCGCCCCAAGCTAACAGCTAATCCAAATGAAGTAGAAAAGATCCTACACGTTCCCATTAGTGAGCTACTCCTTCCTGAGGTCTATCGTGAAGAAGTATGGGAATTGAGAGACGGACAGAAAAGAAAAATACACTTTTTTGAACTGTTCGGAGACACAGTTTGGGGAGCTACAGGATCTATGATTAAACAATTTCTATCTATAATTTTAGGAATTCACGATAATGATAAGAGCTCTTTTAGTGACAATTCCTGAAATTGATGGTTTCTGTTAGAAAGCTCAACGAAGTCAAAAAAAAGCTTAAATAATGCCATGCAAGTCTAAGAAAGTGCACACAAAATACGCAGTGCTTGGGTATGGGATGAATTTTCTACCCAGAGTTCACTAGAATCAAAGTAACTACCCGAAAGTGACCACAGTGAGTACAGATACACCGACAGTTCTTGTTTTTGACTTCGGAGCTCAGTACGCGCAACTCATCGCCCGTCGAATACGCGAAGCGAATGTGTACAGCGAAATTGTCTCTCATAAACTAACAGCCCAACAGGTTCAAGAAATAGGACCAGCTGGAATCATCTTAAGCGGAGGCCCCAAGTCAGTACGGGTTGAAGGAGCTCCTATCATTGATCCCAACATCTATGATTTGGGGATACCAATCCTTGGTATTTGCTACGGAGCTCAGTTAATCGCGAAACAGTTGGGTGGAACAGTCAGCCAGTTTGATGCAGGTGAATACGGTCGAACAAACATGGTTGTTGCGGAAGGTCAGTTACTAGAAGGACAACCTGAAGAGCAAAGTGTGTGGATGAGTCATTTTGATTGCGTAACCACAGTTCCAGATAATTTCACTGTCAGTGCTTCAACGGAACATGCGCCTGTAGCAGCCTTCGAATCAGAAGGAATCTTCGGGGTGCAGTATCATCCTGAAGTTTCTCACACACCACATGGGCAACACACACTCGAACGGTGGCTAGACCTATCTAGAATCAAGCGATCGTGGAACATGACTAACGTGATAGAAGAACAGGTAGCCAAGATAAAAGACCAGGTAGGTTCGGGTCGAGCGATTTGCGGCCTCTCCGGTGGTGTAGATTCTGCAGTAGCTGCGGCGCTTGTCCATAAAGCTATTGGATCTCAGCTTACTTGTGTCTTCGTTGACACAGGATTGATGCGAAAAGACGAAGGTGAACAAGTCATTGAAACCTTCAAACGGAGCCAAGGGATAGAGCTTATTCATGTTCGAGCAGCAGACGAATTCTTCTCAAAACTAGAAGGAATAACTGAGCCTGAGGCAAAACGAAAAGTAATAGGAGAGTTATTTATCCGCTTATTTGAAAAGGCATCAGGAGGAATTGAGGAAGCAAAATTCCTAGTCCAGGGGACGTTGTACCCAGACATTATTGAATCAGGAAGCGAGCATGCAGCTACTATCAAAAGTCATCATAATGTTGGAGGCCTACCAGATGACATGGAATTTGAACTTGTAGAACCTTTACGCTCATTGTTCAAGGATGAAGTCCGTTCCGTAGGGAAAGAACTAGGTTTACCGGAAGAAATCGTACATAGGCAACCATTTCCAGGCCCCGGTTTAGGGGTTCGAATTATCGGAGAGGTTACGCCTGATAAAGTCGCAGTACTCCAAGAAGCGGATTTTATCGTTCGTGATGAACTTGAAAAGGCGGGACTTGACCGAGAGATATGGCAATCATTTGCAGTCCTCCCTGATATACGGTCGGTTGGGGTAATGGGCGATGAACGCACTTACGGTTACCCATGCATCATTCGTGCAGTAACTAGCGAGGATGCTATGACAGCAGATTGGGCACGCATACCATATGACGTGCTTGAAGCAATGAGTAGCAGAATAATTAACGAGGTCGCAGGCATCAACAGGGTTGCATATGACATCACGTCAAAACCACCCGGGACAATTGAGTGGGAATGACATCCGAAACAGTCATAGATTTTTACATCCGAGCAGCAGCAGCATTTGGAGAAGTCCTCAAACAAGTTCCTGTTGGATCTTGGGAAATTGAAACTCCATGTACTGAATGGAATCTACAGACACTTGTCGTGCACGTCGTTTCAGGGGAGATACAAGTTTCCGATCTGATAGAAAATGAAACTTCTCTAGATTTAGATTTAAGCGCGAATATCTTAGGCCCCGACCCAATGTCAACATGGAGAGGGACAGCATTAAGAGCAATAAATTTGGTTCAGCAAACAGACCTTGAATCGGAACTATCACATCCAACAATGAAGCTTACGTTAGAACAGCTTTTGGGAGCGAGAATAACTGATAACGTTGTGCACGGTTGGGACTTAGCACAATCAATTTCAATCCCATATGAAATTGATGATGCAGTAGCTAGATGGGCACTTGACTACTGGTTAGAGTTATACGACTTTCTAGAGAACTCTGATCATTATGGACCGCCGCAAACCCCCCCAGATCAAACTGCTGGGACACGGCTTCTATCGCTGCTAGGACGAAAAGTTACTCAATGATTCGAACGGGATTGGAGCCATCCCATTCAGCAGCATTTGCAATATCTTGTAGTCTGCGCAAACGTACCTTGTCAGGAATATCACCAATCTCAGTAATGTTTCCATCCATACCCTCAAGATAAGAAAATCTCATTCCGCGAATCGCACCATCTTGACAGACTCTCATTCCATTTTCGGTTAACGAAGCTAAGGCTGAATCGTAATCTTCTGGATAAAAGCAAAGATGTTGAATTCCTTCACCACGGTCGTTCATAAAATCTCGGTACATAGACGGAGCTTCGTTATGTTGTTGGATCAATTCAATTTGGATGGATCCCGTGAAAGCTATCGCTATTCCTATTTCGACTTCACTGGGTTCTCCTAGATAATTAAAATAATCAAGAGTCATATTTGGGAACACGGTCCATGGGCCAACACCTGTTTTTTCTACCCATGACCAAGCTGCCTTCTCTAGATCTTCTACAACGTAGCCAAGTTGCCCGACGGGCCCTAATAGATCATTCACAGTTGCATACTAGAAGGAAATACATTCAGGCACACTTTGCTCAACTCGTAAAGTCAGATTTTTGTGTCTACGATGCTTATATGTCAAAAATATCTCTAATAGCAAAATTGAAAACAGATCCTGAAAAGTCCGAAGAAGTTGAAGCTGCGTTGACAGCAACCTGCTCAGCGGCTGAAGAGGAAACAGGCCTTGAAATTTACTCAGCTCATAAAGATTCTGGTGAGGAAGGTGTTTACTGGTTTTTTGAACTATACACAGATGGTGATGCTCTAGGCGTTCACGGTCAAGGTGATGGCATGAAAGCAGCAATGGGTGCTCTAGGAGCCTTACTCGTAGCTCCACCAACGATTAATATGGCTACACCTATCGCAGCGAAAGGCCTCAGCCTGTAATTCTTATTGCTAAGGTAGTTCAGCAATCGTGACGATTCCCGTGCTTCCGTTAATGCTTATAACGGCGCCATTAGGAATTTTCGAAACTGCTGCATGGACACTCGTTACACACGGTATTCCGAACTCGCGACTTACGATTACTGAGTGACTTAATGGTGCCCCAACTTCAACAACAACTCCTGCTGCAGGAATAAATAACGGTGTCCATGATGGGTCTGTAACTGGAGCTATTAATATTTCTCCAGGCTCAAGTCCTCTAGGGTCACTAGGATCTGTAATGACCCGAGCAGTACCTGTCACAATTCCAGGGCTTCCAGGAATGCCAGCAAGTTCATCTCCTATATCAACAGAATGTGATTCGGTTTCCCGTTGCCCCCACTCACTCAAAGGAGGTACAGCTCCATCCACAATAAATGGATCCTGTAAGTTATTTAAGGCAGCAAATTGGGCTCCCCGTTCCTTAATTCCTTCTGTAAATGATTCCGGGTCATTGATGAAGTCATCAAGTTCAGCATTGCGCAACAAGAAAATATCTCTCGGTCGGCTAAGAACTCCTCTTTCAGTCATCCGATGTCCCAATTCATACATCGGTAACCGAATTTCATGGTTTGTTAGCATAGATGTGAGTTTTGTTCGTTCGCGCCCAGCCACAAAAACACGAGCTGTTCGCATACCAAGCTCTAGGGTTGCTAAAGCTTCATCATTCCCAGCAAATATTTCACGAACCTCTCGCTCGGCAGCTTCACGGTCAGCGATCGCATCAGCATGCCTATTCATGGGCGATAGCGTCTCATCTGCATGTCTCATAGCATCAATTGCTGCTAGAGCTGACTCGGGTTTTATCTCCCATGTTTCTGATGCCGCATCCCATTCATATGGACCACGGGCCCCATGCTCAGCAAGGAAATCCCGGAAATCACTCAGGAATTTCTGTCCTGCATCGGTTTGACCTAGTCGTTCTTCGAGTCCTTGAACTCCGGCATCAAATTCGGTAGTGAGCTCACCTGATTCTGTGACCTGCCGTGAAAGCCCCCACATATCAATAGATGGCGGGGCGGAATCAATACCACCTAATCCTGAGATCAACCTTCCAGGCAGTGCTGGGTCTATTTCTCCACAAAGAGCTCCTAAAATTGTCGGCCCCGTAGCTGACATTGTTCCATACACCTGGTACGGCTCGAAGAATTCTCTAACCAACGGCATTAACGACCGGGATCTTTCAACTAGTTCTGCATTAGTAGCTGAAGAAAGATCAGGTCGCTGGGATCGGGCGTCGAGAATCTTTTCTCGATCCTTTTGAAGCTCTTCAGGTAATTCGTCAAGAGACATCACCCATGCCTGAACTTCCTCAATTTTCCCTACCAACTCTGGTCGCTGGTCATTCTCATGAGGGACATATGGTGGAACGTCAGGATGATTACCCAAGAAAGCAGCATCCATAGCCTCAGCTGATAAGCCTGGCGTTCTTTCCCCATTAACACGAATCATTGATGCGTTTAGATAGAGATAGCCACCAAAACAGGCAACGTAGTCAGGTCGGTCTGGATTTGACTCATCAGGAGTAAAGACGCCTTGTCGATGTGCTCCATCAGCCCAACCTTTGGAGACGCCTTCTTCCCAAATGAGATCCCAACCGAGAGGACTTACTGGGTCAGGCAGTATTTCTCCAGCGTTAGCTCTCGTATATACGGGAAACCGTTGGCTTGGTTCCCAATCTGTTATCCAGCGATCATTCATCATGTACACCCCATTTATCAGCCGTTACTGAAATAGACATCTACATAAATATCTCACAACACTGGAATATCTGCCAATACTCCAAGGTCCATTTATGAATCTGTTTCAATGATCCAATCTGGATCTCGTTTTTCTAAGAAAGCAGTCATTCCTTCTGAAGCTTCGACAGAATCAAATAACGCATCTGAGTATTGCGCTGCCCATTCAAAAGCTTCGCTATCACTCATGCTAGGAACTTCGTTAATAATTCTTTTTGCAGCGCCTAATGCCATAGGTCCACCTCGCAAAATATCGCTGAGGATAGATTGCATTTCAGATTCAAGGCTGCCACTATCAACAGCTCTGGTGATAATCCCTAATTTCGCTGCTTCCCTCCCAGAAAAGCGATTTCCACGAAGAAAAGCTTCAGTCGCCTCTCCACGGCGCATTTTCTGCAAACATACAACTGCTATAATCGCTGGAGCAACTCCAAGGCGTACTTCAGTAAAGCCAAAAGTAGCATCTTCATTAGCTATTGAAATATCAGACGCGCACGCCAGACCAATGCCTCCTCCCAAAGCAGCTCCGTTTATTTTTGCAATGACTGGTTTCGAGCAGGTCTGAATAAGTGATAGTACCTGTTCAAAGCCTATTGACCGATCCTGAACTTGTTCTTGGTTCATTGAACGCTCTTTGAGGTTGACACCAGCACAGAAGACAGGACCCTCATGCGTTATGACAATGGCACGAACATCTTCGTCATCGTTCGCTGAATGAAGCGCATTATAAATACCTTCTATTAGGGCATTTCCTAATGCATTTCGATTTTTATCATCTGCTAATGTAATCGTCGCAACGTTTCCATTAACGCCATATTTAACTGGGGTCATGTCATCTCCATCTGCCTTACAGAATATAGGGGATGTCATTGAGTTTAACTATTTCCTTCTCGATGATAATTATATCCTTCTGACTTTTCTCACTAGGATGAACATCAATCCACTCAGAAAGGTATCGCAATGGACTTTGACGCACCACCAGAAGATGATGCCTACAGGATGCAGGTGAGGTCATGGATTCAAGAAAACCCAAACCCAAACTATAAACAACTCGTTGACGCTGGGTATGTTGTTCCACATTGGCCAAAACCGTACGGTCTAGAAGCAGGACCGTTGGAACAACTAATAATCGCTGAAGAATTGAAGCGTGCTGGCATCAAACGACCACAAAATCCTATTGGCATAGGTTGGGCTGGGCCAACAATTCTTGAAGCTGGAACCGAAGAACAAAAAGATAAGTACCTACCTGGCTTACTGGAGGGAAAGGATTTTTGGTGTCAGTTGTTCAGTGAACCTGATTCGGGGTCAGATCTAGCTAATCTCTCTACTCGGGCTGAACGCGACGGAGATGAATACATCATTAACGGATCAAAGATATGGTCAAGCGGTGCGCATGTATCAAAATATGGCATTTTGATCGCAAGAACGAACCCTGACGCACCAAAACACAAAGGCATTTCTTACTTCATATGCCCAATGGACGCACCTGGTATTTCTATGTCTCCTATTATTGACATGACAACTGCACATAGTTTCAATCAGGTCTTTTTTGATGACGTAAGGTTGACGACAGACCATCTCGTAGGAGAAGAAGGAGATGGGTGGCGACTCGCCAAGGTTACGTTAGCTAACGAACGTGTCCAACTCTCTTCTGCTGGATCATTATGGGGAGCAGGGCCATCAGCAGAACTCCTTATTGACCTAGTTCGCCAGCAAGGAGGATGCAATGACCCTGTCATGAGGCAGAGGATTGCAGCACTGTATTGCGAGGCAGAGGTACTTCGATTAAATCGCTTACGTACATTGTCTGCACGACTATCAGGTAAACATCCTGGCTCAGAAGCCTCGATACAAAAACTCATGGCCGATGAGCATGGGCAAAACACATTAGAACTAGCGCGCGATATAGCCGGTACGTCTGGGATGCTTGAGGGAGCTGGACCAGAGGGCGAGGTGCCTGGTCGAATGGGAATGGGTGTCACAGAAAATAATTTTCGATCAAATCTATTCCCCAACGTTGACCCAATCTGGCACTACGGATATCTTTTCTCACCTGCTTTGACTATTGGAGGAGGAACATTTGCTGTGCAACGAAACATAGTCGCAGAACAGGTTCTTGGTTTACAACGTGACATCAATGTTGAAAAGGGTAAAACCTGGGCGGAAGCGCGAACACAAACAAAAGGCTAATTCTTTAAAGCAGAACGAATCGCGCTCGCCAACTCCTCTGGATTATCAGAACCCACGAAAGTCGTTTTCCCATCAAACTGTTCCACAACAACGACTTTTTTTCCCCACGCGCGCCACATCATGCCTGTCCTAGTTCCTTTAATCCCAGACCCCAACCAGTTCGATATTTCCTTAACATCAATTGTCTGGATTTTACTTAACGGGATTTCTTTCGTCGGAAACCCGAATCTCCACGTCAACCTAATGCTGTCGTCAGCGATTACTGTAGTCATCTTCCCAAAAGCAAAAACAAATATGAAACTAATGACCGGAACGATAGAAATGACGATTAGAGATATTGAAGGAGTTCTGCCTCGGCTCATGAATGCGAGCTGAGGTAGAACTGTTACTGCTGCAAATAAGATTGGTGCGCCAAAGACATATCGAATGTCAGCGGTATTGACATCTTCAAACTCGTTCATGGCTCGGCTTACCGTGTTCGGGGAAGCCCAAGAAGACCTTCAGCAATGAGATTGCGGCTAATTTCGCTTGTGCCTCCATAAATCGTTGTTACAGGAGCATGACGGAAATGTTCGTCAATGACTCCACCAACAGGAGCGTCATCCTCACCAAGGTACAAGAGCCCTTCCACCCCAGCCATATCTATAAACCATTTAGAGTGTTTCTTGTATGATTCACTAGCAAATAATTTCGTCATAGAGCCTTCAACGCCAAACATCACACCCTCAGAAGCTAGAAACGCAGTGTTGTAGGCAAAGCCACGGCACACCTCAACATCAATAAGTGAGCGAACAATGCGTTCACGAACAACAGGATTTTCAATAATGTAAGACCCATCTGGTGCAGTAGTCTTTTGTGCATAGTCAATAAATGCGTCAATAAGAGGTGGCGATGGGAATTGTCCTCCAGCTATTCCACGTTCATACTTGAGAGCTGCTTTCATGATTTCCCATCCGCCATCAATATCACCAATACGCCACTCATCACCTATACGAACGTCATCATAGAAGGTGGCATTTGAACGTTCCGTTCCCATGGTATGTACTGGCTGAATTTCTATGCCTTCTGCATCAAGTGGGACTATAAAAAAGGTTAATCCTTTATGTTTGGGAACATCTGGGTTTGTTCGGGTGAGAAGGAGCACATAGTCAGCGATGTGAGCCATTGTGGTCCACATTTTTTGGCCGTTAATAATCCATTCACTTCCGTTTTTAACTGCTCGTGTTTGTGCCGCCGCTACATCTGAACCTGAGTCCGGCTCTGTGTATCCGAAAGAAACCAGTGTTTCTCCAGATAAGAGTTTCGGAACAAGTGTTTCCTTCAGGTGATCATTTCCTAATTCAAGTACGACCGAAGCGACTACTATTGCGACACCCATACCGTCAATAGGTGCTCCAGCAAGTTGGAGTTCCTCAATCATGACAGCCATTTCAATAGCGCTCTTTCCGCCACCACCTAATTCTGATGGAACTGCACCACCTAACCACCCGCGTTCAGCGATTTTTTGATGAAATTCCCAGTTATGGATTGTTCCATCATGTGTGGAGTTAATCACATCATCTGTTAGATGCTCCGCAATGAATTCCTTTACTTCGTTCCTAAATTCTTCAGCTTCAGGAGGGAATGACCAGTCCATTAGTGAACGCCTTCTTTAGGAAGATATAGATTGGCGATGCGTTGATATTCCAAACCAGGGTCACCTAATTGAAGAGGCCACCCCTTAGCTCTTCGATAATACAACTGAACATCATACTCTTCAGCAAATCCATACCCGCCGTGATACTGCAGAGAAGTCGCAGCAGCATTCAAGGCAGCTTCAGAAGCGAAAAGGAATGCCATGCCAGCTAACTGCTCTCCTCTGTTAGCATTTTCCTGTAAGGCTGCTATCGCTCGGCTCGACAGAAAATGAGATCCTTCAATATTTGTGATTGCTGAGGCGAAGCCGTGTTGAATTCCTTGGAAAGAACCAATGAGAACACCAAATTGGTAGCGTTCTTTCGCATACGTCACCCCAATATCAACAGCTTTGCGGCCTAAACCAGTGAGGGCAACAGCCATTAATGCTTGCCATTCACTCCTAGCTTTTTGATACCAGTACCGAGCTTTATCTCCTGAAGCGATAACGGTTCCGCCATCAAAACTGTGTCTGGCGATGGGTAAGTTAGCTGTATTGCGAAGTGGGGAGGCATTGTTCGCATTTTCTATAACGATAATCTCGCCCCCTCTAAAACCAATGATGCGGTTAGCAACAGCACCAGCGGGAACAATTTCAGTTGATTCACTCAAAGGCTGTAAGGCCATCGAAGCAATTAATTCCCCTGTCGCTAGTTGAGGAAGGTCAGCGTTGTTTTGGTCAAGTGAAGCGATTAGGCGTGTGGCGACGACATGTTCAATGAATGGGATTGGTGCCACATATCTCCCTAGTAAATCTGCGACGATAGCTGCTGTTGTTAAATCAGCGCCTCCGCCACCGCAAATCTCCGGAAGGCACATACCTGGACCACCTGTTTCAACAAAACGTTGCCACGCATCAGCATCAAATCCGGAATCCTCGGAAGAACGGACACGTTCAATAGAGCATTCAGTATCAAAAAAGGAATCAAAAATATCTTTGATTGATTCTTCATCGGGACTTAATCGTAAATACATCTTGCTCTGAGATTACCGGACAACGATAGATAAGGCAGATTTAACAACCGAACATCTATAAAAGGTTTACAAATTGCAACCAGATTTGCAGATGTTTGGCAACAGATATATCGTTGTGATATCACTTTGATATAAGGAGAATTTATGGATCTGTTCACAATAGAAAACGTTGCTGGTACCCCACTTGGTTTGGTTACCGGAAGCACAATCAAAACAAAAGACATAGTGAAAGATATTGGTGCGGGTTTAAAGGGCTTAGTAGGTGGAAAGCTTGGAAGTTACGAAAAACTCATGGAAGAAGCTCGAACAGACGCAATCGATCAAATGATTTCGAATGCAACAGCCCTAGGAGCAAACGCTATTGTTGGTGTCCGTTTCGAAAGCACTGAAGTAGCCGCTGGAGCTGCTGAAATACTCGCCTATGGAACAGCCATAAAGCGCTAGTTAAGAAAGGACCCCCGTCATGAACGAAATAAAAGTAGACGATCTAATTCCAGACAAAGTAGGTAAAGTTCGAAATGGCATAACGATGATCATTATCTGGTTAATCAACCTCCCAGTTATGATTGTCCTTTGGTCACTATCAGGAGTGAGCAACGGCGGGACTATCCTACCGGGAATACTATGCTCACTTTTCTTCCTTATTGCACCGATGTGCTTGTACATGCTGCAACCCAATCAAGCCGCTGTTCTTACACTTTTTGGCGCCTACAGAGGTAGTGACGCAACACAAGGACTACGTTTCACTAATCTCTTTTACTCAAAGAAAAAAGTTTCACTCCGTGTGCGAAACTTTACGACCCAAACAGCAAAAGTCAATGATGCAAACGGAAACCCGATAGAAATTGGAGCTGTCGTCGTTTGGCGAGTCGTTGATGTCGCAAAAGCTATTTTTGGGGTAGAGAATTTCACCAATTATGTTCACACACAGTCTGAGGCCGCAGTGCGGAACTTAGCGAGGTCATACCCGTACGACTCATTCGAAGACGAAGAGGAAATTACACTTATCGGAGATGCTAGTGAAGTGAATGATAACCTCCGAACAGAACTTCAAGAACGAGCCCGTGCGGCCGGAGTAGAAATACTTGAAGCCAGGCTTAATGACTTGGCCTACGCTCCAGAGATTGCTGAAGCAATGCTCCGTCGACAACAAGCCTCAGCAATTGTTGCAGCGAGAGCTAAAATAGTTGAAGGCGCAGTACTCATGGTACGCGAAGCTATAGATGCTTTAGAAGAGGGAACTGATGGAAGCGATCCCATCAATCTAGACGATGAGCGTAAAGCAACGTTCGCTTCTAACTTGATGACAGTGATTGCAAGTGATGCACCGACTTCGCCGGTTGTAAATGTTGGAACATTAAACCGATAAGAAACAGTAAGATAATGCGAAATGGAAGAAAGCAATTTCCTCTGCGTCTATCCGAGGATCTCTACCGAGCCTACGAAAAGTGGGCTGGTGATGAGTTCAGGTCTGTTAATGCCCAAATAGAAGCGGTACTATCAGAAGCAGTTCAGAAAGCTGGGCGATCACAACAAGCGGAAACAAGCGATATTAATAATACGAAGAAAGGGAAATTATGAAGTTTATTCAAGTAATGGAGTTCGAAGGAGCTCCAGAGGATGCGGAAAAGGCACTCAAACAGTACATAGAAAAAGCAGGCGGGAAATCATACGCACGAAAAGCAACAATATGCATTGATCGCGATAACGGAAAGCTTATTCAACTCATAGAGTTTGACTCCTGGGACGAAGCTCAAAAGAATAATGAACTTGAAATAACCAATGATGATCACGAAGAAACACAACAATCATTTGGAGATATCACGTTCAGAAACCTTGACGTCTTTGGAGAATATGAAGTCTAAGGTAGAACTACTAGGCCTTTAGAAAACGCATTATGGAACTCATCACCGTCAACGAATTGTCAATGCAGTTCGGGCAACATCGAGCACTGGACAGTATTGATTTCACGGTCCATTCCGGAGTAACAGGATTAGTTGGAGCCAATGGTGCTGGTAAAACCACGTTTATGTCTATTGCATTAGGTTTACGAGCACCAACTATTGGGTCAATTAAGGTCCTTGGTCTCGAACCAGTCGTTGATGGTGCGAAATTACGTTCACTCGTATCCTATGGACCTGAACGGAATATACTGCCCGACGAAATGCCTGCAGTTGATTTTGTAAAACATCTTGCAGAAGTCCGAGGCATACCAAGGAAAGAAGCAAAAACAAGAGCAAGCGATATTTTATGGCTTGTTGGTCTCGGCGAAGAGCGATTCCGGCCGATAGGGACTATGTCCACTGGGCAAAGACAGCGCGTGAAATTAGCACAAGCAATAGCTGCTGACCCGCAACTTGTTTTTCTTGACGAACCCACTGATGGGTTAGACCCTCTTGCCAGAGATGAGGTACTGACCCTTATTCGCCAAATCAGTGAAGAGTACGGAATACATGTCATGATCTCGTCTCATCTCCTTGAAGAGGTTGAACAGATCTGCGATAACATTGTCATTCTCAATGCTGGAAAACTTGTAGCAGCAGGTCAATTAGACAAACTTACTGGTGAAAGCACCGGACTTGAAATAGAACTGGTCACCGTAGATGAACATCCAAATTCTATAGAAGACGTTGAACGAGCACTTCAACAAGCAGGACTGATAGTTCAGCGTGAACCTGAAAGCGCTATTTTGCGAATCCCTGAAGGCGCACCAGAACTGTTACCTGATCTAGTTCGTGATGCAGTAGCTGATGCAGGAGCAAGATTAAAACGATTGGAACACCGCCGCCGTAATCTAGAAGACATTATTTTGGATGTCCCATCATGAGCACTACAGGTAATGCCAGAATTCTTGATAGGGGATACCGAAAATTTGACGGTGAAAGACTCGGAGTGGGAAGTGCTATTCGATCAACAGCGTGGCATACCACTCGAAGCATCTTTGGTTTAGGGCGCAAAGCACGACACAAGATTTTCCCCATGGCCATATTAGGTATCACGTATTTAATTGTTGTCATTCAACTTGCAATTGTTTTCTTTTTTGGAAGTAACGACGCTGGTTTCCTCACAGAAGACTCATGGGCAATGGTCGCCCCGGCGATCGTGATGATTCTCTTTGCAGCCCTCGTCGCACCTGATGCGATAGTGCGGGATCAAAAAGATGGTATGTACTCGCTTTACATGTCAACACCGCTAACAAAACCAACGTATCTAGCCGCTAAAACACTCTCTGTAGCTGGATCAATACTTCTCATCACATTTGGACCTGCTCTTCTCTACCTTCTAGGGAAAACGATTAAAGGATTGGGTCCAGATGGCATAGGGGCATGGTTCGAGACATTCGGAAGGCTTCTTCTTGCATGCCTCCTTGTTTCGTTATTCCTATGTGCCTTCGGGCTGGCATTCTCATGTTTCACAAACCGCAGAGCGATCGCCAGTATCGTGGTACTCCTTGCCTATGTTGGAACCAATATTCCAAGCTGGATCCTGTATGAGGAAACTAATATTGGTAAAAATATTCTGCTCATAAACCCAATAGAAACCGCATACGAATTCGGTGCCCGGCTCTGTAACGCTGAGTCCATCGTCAACGAATATAGCGCGATAAGCACTTCAATGGTCACACTCGGATTCTTCGCTTGGCTTATAGCGACGTGCTCCATTATCACTTTCATTTACCGTAATAGGGAAGCAATCTGATGGCTCCAAAACCACCTCCACCAATCCATATGATTGACGTGTCTGGTGCATCTAAAACATTCGGCAATGTTGTCGCTGTCTCTGATGTCAGCTTCACTTTAGATGCAGGGGTGACAGCGTTGCTTGGGCCAAATGGTGCAGGGAAGTCAACACTTTTCCGCATGCTATGTGGGCTCACCACACCTACCGTAGGAACCGTGAAAGTGCTGGGGCGTGACGCACGAAAAGACACCCCGGTACGGGGCAAGATAGGGCTCTCACCTCAACAAGATGCCCTATTTGACAGACTGACTGCACAACAATTCGTAGAGATAGCAGCCAAGACACATGGAGTCGCTAACTCACTCGAATCCACTAAACATGCTCTCACACTCGTAGATCTTGAAACAGTGACGAACAAACCAGTTGGCTCTTTCTCTAAAGGTATGCGCCAACGCGTCAAACTTGCTGCAGCTCTCGTCAATGACCCACAGATTCTTATTCTCGATGAACCACTATCAGGGTTAGACCCAGTTCAGCGCAACAGAATGATAGAACTCTTCCACAGTCTAGGGTCGCAAGGAAAATGCGTTCTTATTTCAAGCCACATACTTGATGAAGTCGCACGAATAGGATCACAAGTACTCGTAATTGCGCAAGGACGTTTAGCTGCATCTGGAGACTACAGAGATCTCCGGACACTTATGGAAGACCAACCCCACGCTATCCAAATAAGAACTAATCAGCCACGAAGACTTGGCGCCGCATTATTAGAGCGAGAAATCATTGACGGCATCAACATAGAAGAGGAAACTCTCAACATCACCACATCACATATAGATACTTTTGGACGATCAATCGCTCCAATAGCAAAAGAGCTGAACGTAAGTCTTAACGAAGTCGTGCCCATGGATGATGACCTTGAATCAGTATTTCGCTATCTAATTAAAGGGAAATAATGTCTTCGATTCCAGCGCTACAAGCAATAAAGTTGACTCACAATGTCTTATTGAAACAACTCATAACGAAAGGCCGACTTATAGGAATTATAATTGTCGGCTTACTCCCAATCCTTCTCGGGTGGGTTATCGGGAGGCAAAGTGATGACCCACTAGAAGCAGGCGTAGGTTTCGTTTCCTACATGGGGCTATCAATACTCGTACCTATTGTTGCGCTTATTTTCGCATCAGCATCACTTGGAGATACACGAGAAGACGGAACGCTGGTTTACCTATGGTTACGCCCAATTTCAAGGTTGTCAGTTTCAATAGGTGCATGGGCAGCAAGCGTCACCATCGCACTCCCACTTACTGTCATACCGATGACGATTTCCGCGATTCTTCTCGATGCCGGAAATACTGTCATCGTCGGAACTGTGCTTACGTCGATTCTTGCGGTACTTGCCTATAGCAGCCTATTCGTCCTCCTTGGCTTGATTGTAAAAAACCCTGTGCTTTGGGGGATCGCATATATTTTCATCTGGGAAGCAATCGTTGCTAGCTTTGCTAAACCTGCAGCTGCTCTTGCTATTTCCGGTTACAGCCGAGCAATTATTACTAAGCGAACCAATGTAGATTTTGATTATCTCTTTGACCCCTCACAGGGAGTCAGCGCACTGATGCTGATCATTATCACCATTGCAGGCATAGCGTTCTCAAGTGCACGATTGAACCGCTTAGAAGTTCCCTAACTTTAATTACCAGATAAAAACGAATCAGCAATACCAGTTAACCTATCCAACTCAGATAAGACAGCATCCGGATCCTGTGGCCAAATCGTAAACACCACACGATCAACGTCTAACTCACCCAATTCCGCAAGTTCATCAAGATCATGCGGTGCATTCATCACAGTAATAGAAATAGAGGCCGGGTCTCGTCCAGTTTCTTCGGCTAACCTGCGTACTTTCAAAATTTCATCAATAAATGAACCTTTAGGGCTCCGTATCGGCATCCACCCATCACCCCATTCAAACAAATGCGATAATAATCTCGGACCACTACCACCACCAAGAAGCAACGGAATATTTCTTGAAGGCTTCGGCCACGACCACGATGGTTCCAACGATTCACGTTCACCAATAAAGGAAGCCTCATCTTGCGTCCACAGCGCACGCATAATTCCAACATTGTCCTTCGTACGTGTGTAACGGTCAGAGAACCCATGCCCATGGGCCTCATACTCTTCACGGTTCCACCCAAACCCGACGCCGACCTCTAGGCGACCCTGACTATGGAAATCCAATGTCGCTAATTGTTTCGCCAACCAAATAGGGTCATGTTGAGCAACCAATGTCACCGCAGTACCAAGAATCAGATTCTTCGTCACAGCGACAGCCATTGATAGCGCTACTAATTGGTCATTCAAATGCCAGTACACGTCAGGTAATTCTTCACGGCCGGGCGCAGCACCAGGGAACGGTGTTGACCGGCTTGTAGGAATATGAGAATGCTCGGGAAGCCATAACGAATCGAACCCCCGACTTTCAACCTCCACAGCTAATTGCGAAGGAGGGAGCGTGTTGCAAGTCGCGAGCATTGTTATTCCTAACTTCGGACTTGTCTCAGAAAACTTTTGCATCCACAACCCTTTTGTAGCCCTCCCCATTTGTATCACTCAAAGGCGTTACACAGAAAAATAGAAACAAAATAGAAACCATTCATTTCGTCGCTTAACATGCACGTAGGTTGATGCGGAGGAGAACATGGGATCATTAGACGGACAAATAGCAGTCGTCACCGGAGCCAGTCGAGGCATCGGGCGAGGTGTAGCAATAGGCTTAGGCGAACAAGGCGCAACCGTGTACGTCACAGGTCGAAGCACCGGAGACAAGCCAAGAACAATAGATACCACGGCCCGAGAAGTTACAAAAGCAGGCGGGAAAGGCATAGCAATCCAAACCGATCACTTTGACGACACCCAAATAGAAGCCGTTTTCACCCAAGTTAAAGAAGAACACGGGC
>MDTC01274365.1_pt1 | contig 145914 bp, 145 predicted proteins | sample 811181 | NCBI WGS metagenome assembly MDTC01 (sample SAMN05326644, study PRJNA326480) | marine metagenome | isolation source: seawater | place: Pacific Ocean: North | collected 2011
AGCGGTCGATAACCTTCACCCCCATCGCGGTCGCCTCACTCACCAGATCGCGAAACCCGGGATGCAGCTCCGGGGCGCCACCCGTCAAATCCAGCTGGGCAATATTACGTGCGGCCAAAACCTTGGGGATCAGCGCAAGATGCTCCTCCGTCATCATCTCAGTTCGGGTCGGCCCGGCATTCACATGACAGTGAAGACAGCGCTGATTGCAGCGATAACCGAGGTTCACCTGCAGCGTTTCCAGTGCCCCCCGATTCAGCGACGGAAAGTCGATAAGCTCCAGTAATGGCAGAGTTTCGTGCATGATTCTCCCAGGCGATATGGCGGCGTTGAGTGCAGTGTTCCACATGCGTTTCGCGGATGACAGTACTGCGGTATACGCGCCACAATCCGATGCAGAGCCCGCCGGACCGACTCGCAACACGCAAAGAAAGCCAAATCCGCTCAATAAACCACCAATTCAGGCGCGCAGCGGCGAAAAATTCCTTTATAATGCGCGGTTTTCACGCGACAGGACCAAAGCGAATGTCAGCAAAAGTCGCCCTGATCATGGGCTCTAAAAGCGATTGGGACACCATGCGCCCCGCCACCGAGATCATGACCGAACTGGGCGTGGAGCATCACGTAGAAGTGGTCTCTGCACACCGCACCCCGGATAAACTGATGGCCTTTGCCGAGAGCGCTGTCGATAACGGCTATTCTGTCATTATCGCTGGCGCTGGTGGCGCCGCTCACCTGCCCGGCATGGTGGCCTCCAAAACCCGCCTGCCGGTGCTGGGCGTGCCAGTGCAAAGTCGCGCATTGAATGGCATGGACAGCCTGCTATCGATCGTGCAGATGCCCAAGGGGATCGCCGTGGGCACCCTGGCGATTGGCACGGCTGGCGCATTTAACGCCGGACTGCTGGCCTGCCAGATTCTGGCGACGCACGACACTGAACTCGCCGGACGCCTCGAGCACTTCCGCAAAACCCAGACCGACGCCGTGCTGGACAACCCGGATCCGCGGGAGGCCTGATGCAGACAGTTTGGGTACTGGGCGCCGGTCAGCTGGGCGCCATGCTTCAACAGGCGGCCTACCCGCTGGCCCTGCGCGTGATTCCGCTCGACCCTGACGACCGCAATCTGCCGGAAATCGGTGATGGCGATCTGGTCACAGCGGAGCGCGAACAGTGGCCGGAAACCCCGATGACCACGCTGCTCAGCCAGCACCCCAACTTCGTCAACGCCGACGTATTCTGGCGCATCGCCGATCGCTTCCACCAGAAGTCGCTGCTCGACAGCCTTGGCGTTGCCACAGCTCCGTGGCGTGACGTGGAAGCCGAAACCGCATCCCGGGAGCTTCACGATGCGCTGGGCGAAAAGGTTCTGCTGAAACGCCGCACCGGCGGCTACGACGGCAAAGGGCAATACTGGCTCGACCGTGCCCAGCCGGAACCCGTACCCGAAGACTGGCGCGGCACGGCGATTGCCGAGCAGAAAATTCCGTTTATGGAAGAACTGTCGCTGGTCGGCGGGCGCGACCGTGATGGAAAGAAAGTCTTCTATCCGCTCACCCTGAATCTGCACAGTGACGGCATTCTGATGGCGTCTGTCGCACCGCTGCGCCGCGTGAACCACCTGCAGGGCCAGGCGGAAGCCATGCTCGGCAAGATCATGGATGCCATGAGCTATGTTGGCGTGATGGCGATGGAGTGTTTCCGCGTTGACGATACCCTGATCGTCAATGAGCTGGCACCGCGAGTGCACAACAGTGGCCACTGGACCCAGGCGGGCGCCTGCGTCAGCCAGTTTGAAATGCACCTGCGCGCCGTCGCCGGCCTGCCGCTGAAGGCCCCGGAAGTGCGTGGCCAGAGCGCGATGATTAATCTGATTGGTATGGAGCGGGAAACCCGCTGGCTGGAAGTGCCCGCCTGCCAGGTGTACTGGTACGGCAAAGAGGTGCGCCCCGGCCGCAAGCTCGGCCATATCAATATCAACCACCCGGAAACCGCCCCCCTTCACGACGCGCTGACCGCGCTGCGCCCCCTGCTGCCCGAGCATTACGGCAAGGCCCTGGATTGGGTGGCCGAGGCGCTTTAAGCGCCTCGCGTCACAACTGCCACTGGGCGTCTTCGGCGGCCAGTTGGCGCAAACCTGCCAGCGCTTCATTGAGCAGTGGTCGATCATCCTCCCGACGGTATTGCAGATATATCGGATAGCTGAACTGCGGCGCCCCCGCCACGGTATGTAATTCCCCGCTATGGAGATACGGCGCCACCACCCGTTGCCGAAAATAGCCCCGACCGCCCCCGTCGAGCATGGCACGCAACGCCAGCGGCCCCAGCGTGCAGTGACTGGCCCCCTCTCGCTCATGCGGCAGGCTGGCCTCAAACTGCTCGGCGAAGCCCGGCCCCCAATCCACCAGGTACAGCGGCCCGTCTCGGTGTGGCGTTTCCACCAGCAGCAGCGTTTCCACCAGCAGCAGCGTTTCCTCCAGCAGCAGCTCCACCTGTAAGGCGCTGTGGTAACGGGGAAGATGGACCAATGCGGCATCGAGCTGCCGCTGTTGCACCGCCTCCCCCAACCGCTCCGCCTCGTCGACCCGCGCATCGAGACGGCAGGCAGATGGCTGCTGGTTCATCCAGGCCAGCCAGCGGCTGAGCAGCGGATTCCACAGACTGGTTTCCGCGCCTACCGCCAATCGCGGTCGCTCAACATCCACTTCACGCAATGCTTGCTGCGCCTGCTCCCAATGGCTCAGGAGCTGACGAGCATGCGGTGCAAAGCGCTCACCTTCCGGCGTCAGTCGGGCACCGCTGCGATTGCGCACAAACAGGCGACAGCCGAGCTGTTCTTCAAGGCTGTGGAGTCTGGCAGTCACGGCTGTTTGGCTGATATGCAGACGTTCGGCGGCGGCCAGCAGACTGCCGGCGCTCATGATTTCCAGAAAGGTTGAGAGCAGTGAGCGATCCATTTTTAATACAAAAATAGTGAATTTAAATAACAAAAACATTCATTAAACAGAACTCAATAGCCAGCGTACACTGCGCCGCTCATCACCGCCATGCTGTATCCGGAGTTTCGACGCGTGTCCCGCCTTGCCCTGCTTCATCCCGTTGCCCGCTATCTGGGCGTTGAAACCAATAGCACCTCACATCTGGAAAAGTGGCTGTCGATTGTGGGCAGTGCCTTGGGGATCGGTCTGGCGAGCCTGATGAATCAATGGTTGCTGGGAGACCACTATTTAGCCTGGACGCTGGCGTCGATGGGCGCCTCCGCCGGATTGATCTTTGCCATCCCCGGCGGCGCGCTGTCACAGCCCTGGCCGGTACTGGCCGGACACCTGGTAGCGGGCGCTATTGGCGTGGCGAGTTACCGCTATCTGCCACTGGAATGGGCAGTGATTTCAGCCACCAGCCTGTCCGTTGGCGCGATGTACTACCTGCGCTGCCTGCATCCGCCCGGCATTGCCACGGCCGTGTTTGCCGTGATGGGCGGAGACGCGATCCACGCGCAGGGTTTTGCCCTGTTGCTCAACCCGGTCTTGATCAACGCCACCTTGCTGGTGCTGCTGGGCATGCTGTTCAACAGCGTCTTTCCCTGGCGGCGCTATCCGCGACATCACCAGACGGAGAGCGCCCCACAGGCCGGTGTCGGCGAGCAGGATATTGCCGCGGCCATGAGCCGTCTCGATACCTTCGTCGACATGAGCCCGGAGGAGTTATTGCGCGTCTATCAACAGGCCGAGCAACTGGCGGCTCAGCGCCGAACGAGCGCCACGGTCGTGCGCTTCCCCAGACGACGGCAGCCGACGGCGATCAACTCAGATAGTCAATCTGACGGAAACGCTCGCAGAGAAAGTCGATAAACAGACTGACTTTGGCAGACAGATGGCGGTTGTGAGGGTACACCGCCCACACCGCAGTATCGGTCGGTTGGTAGTCGTTCATCACCGCCTGCAGCCGCCCGGCTTGCAGGTCGTCGTAGATGTAAAACTCCGGCAACTGTACCAGGCCCAGACCTCGCCGAGCCGCCGCCAGCAGTGCGTGACCATTGTTGCTGCGCCAGCGGCCCTCCACTTTTAGCTCGCTGTGCTGGCCGTCGCGTTCGCGAAATCGCCAGGTCGCCAATGATCCCACCAGGCAGCTGTGATTGCGCAGGTCGCGCAGATTTTGCGGTATGCCGTAACGATCGAAATAGTCCCGGCTGCCACAGATCAATAAGCGTCGCTCGGCGATTCGCCGGGCAATCAACGAGGAATCCCTCAGCGTACCCGCGCGAATCGCCAGGTCGTAGCCCTCCTCGACCAAATCCACATTGCGACTGCTGAAATCGATGTGCATGTTCAGCGCCGGATGCAGGTGCAAGAACTCCGCCGCCGCAGGTGCGACATAGCGCTCGCCAAAGGCCCCGGCAACACTGATCCGCAGATTGCCGCGCGGGGTATCCTGCTGCTCCATTACCGCCAGCTCGGTTTCCCGCATCTGGGCAAGAATGCTTTTGCAACGCAGGTAGTAGGCCTCGCCGGTTTCCGTCAGCGCCAGCGACCGGGTGCTGCGAGTGAGCAACTGCACACCGAGCTGATTTTCCAGTGCACTCAAACGGCGACTGGCGTGAGATTTGGAAATACCCAGTTGGCGGGCCGCCGCCGAAAAGCTGCCGCTATCGACCACCTGCACGAGAATTTCCACCGCATCCCAATGCTTCATCTATTCCTCTCTCAGCACGCCACTGTTGCACCACAGGAACAATGAGTTTACCAAATAACGGATTTTTCTTTGAGGGATACCAATTTAGACTGTGGCAAATTGATTCATTCGAGAGGATGCCCCATGAAAACACGTGCCGCAGTCGCCTTTGGTGCTGGTAAACCCCTGGAAGTGCTGGAAGTCGATCTGGAAGGCCCCCGCGCGGGCGAGGTCATGATTGAGCTTAAGGCCACCGGTATCTGTCACACCGACGCATTTACCCTGTCGGGCGACGACCCCGAAGGCGAATTTCCCACCATTCTCGGCCACGAAGGCGCGGGCATTGTGGTGGAAGTGGGCGCGGGCGTGACTTCAGTAAAGCCGGGTGACCACGTCATTCCCCTCTACACCCCCGAGTGTCGTCAGTGCGAATACTGCCTCAACCCCAAAACCAATCTCTGTCAGTCCATCCGTACGACACAGGGCCAGGGCCTGATGCCCGACGGCACCAGCCGTTTCTCGCTGGATGGCAAACCACTGAAACACTACATGGGCTGCTCAACCTTCTCTAACTACACCGTATTGCCGGAAATCGCCGTGGCCAAAATCCGCGAAGACGCGCCTTTCGACAAGGTCTGCTACATCGGCTGTGGCGTGACCACGGGTATTGGCGCTGTGGCTTTCGACGCCAAAGTAGAGCCCGGCAGCAACGTGGTGGTCTTCGGTCTGGGCGGCATCGGCCTGAACGTGATTCAGGGCGCCCGCATGGTCGGCGCCAACAAAATCATCGGCGTGGACCTGAACCCGGCCAAGGTTGAGCTGGCACGCAAATTCGGCATGACCGATTTCATTAACCCCCGCGATGTCGACAATGTCGTCGAAGCCATCGTGGACATGACCAACGGCGGTGCCGACTACAGCTTTGAGTGTATCGGCAATGTCACCACCATGCGTCAGGCACTCGAGTGCTGCCACAAAGGCTGGGGCGAGTCAGTGATCATCGGCGTAGCCGGTGCCGGGCAGGAGATTTCCACTCGTCCCTTCCAGCTGGTCACCGGCCGCGTATGGCGCGGCAGTGCCTTCGGCGGCGCCCGTGGTCGTACCGATGTCCCCAAAATCGTAGACTGGTACATGGACGGCAAGATCAATATCGATGACCTGATCACCCACACCATGCCACTGGAAGACATCAACAAAGGCTTCGACCTGATGCACGCCGGTGAAAGTATTCGTTCGGTCGTGTTGTACTGAGCCTAAACGAAGGGAGTGACCTATGGAGCAGATTGCCGAAAACAAATGCTTTGGCGGCCTGCAACGCCGCTACACTCATCAGAGCCGCAGTCTGAACTGCCTGATGCATTTCTCTGTGTTTCTGCCACCCCAGGCCGAACACGGCAAGGTGCCCGTGCTGTACTGGCTGTCGGGCCTGACCTGCAGCGACGAAAACTTTGTGCAGAAAGCGGGTGCCCAGCAGTTTGCCGCGCGCTACGGGGTGGCGATTGTCGCCCCGGATACCAGTCCTCGTGGAGAGGGTGTGCCCGACGACCCCGATGCGGCCTATGACTTCGGTCTGGGCGCTGGCTTCTACGTCAATGCCACACAGCAGCCCTGGGCCGGGCACTACCAGATGGAGAGCTACATCAGCGAAGAACTGCCGGAGCTGATCAACGCCCACTTCCCGGTAGATGCCGAGAAGAGCGGCCTGTTCGGACACTCCATGGGTGGCCACGGCGCGCTGACACTGGGGCTGAAATACCCCCAGCGCTTCCGCAGTCTGTCGGCCTTCGCGCCCATCAGTTCACCGATGCATTGCCCCTGGGGCGAGAAAGCACTGGGCAACTATCTGGGCGATGATCGCGAGACATGGAAGCAGGCGGATAGCTCTGAACTGCTGCAACAGCACGGACAGCGAGCGCCGAAGATATTGGTGGATCAGGGCAGTGCCGACGCCTTTCTGTCGGAACAGCTCAAGCCGGAGTTATTACAGGCGGCTGCCACCGCCGGTGGCGCAGACCTGACCCTGCGCATGCAGCCCGGCTACGACCACAGCTATTTTTTCATTGCGAGCTTCATGGAAGACCACATTCGCTTCCACTGCGAGCAACTTGCCTGAACCTGGCCAAAACCCAGCAAAGTGACAACGGCGGACTCAGTCCGCCGTTTTTTCAAACAACAAATCCCACACACCGTGACCGAGGCGCTCACCGCGCTTTTCAAACTTGGTCACCGGCCGGTAATCAGGCCTCGGCGCGAACGCTCCCTCGCCCTGTGTATTGCGAAACCCTTCTGCCCCGCTCATCACCAGCATCATATGCTCGGCGTAATTTTCCCAATCGGTAGCCAAGTGAATGACCCCACCGGGTTTGAGTTTGCGACGCAGCAGCTGCACAAATTCCGATTGCACCAGGCGTCGCTTGTGGTGGCGTTTTTTGTGCCAGGGATCAGGAAAGTAAATCTGCACCCGGCTCAGGCTGTTATCGGCAATACATAGCTCCAGCACCTCCACCGCATCGTCGCAGTAGGCGCGCAGGTTTTCGATCCCCGATTCGTCAATCAGATGCATCAGCCGACCCACACCCGGGCTGTGCACCTCAACCCCAATAAAGTCTTTGTCGGGCTCGGCCGCCGCCATCTGCGCCAGCGAATCGCCCATACCAAAACCGATTTCCAGCACTACGGGCGCGTCGCGACCAAACACCTCGGGCAGCACGATGGCGCCGTTTTTCAGCTCCAGGCCTTTGCTTGGCCAGTGCAGATCGTAGGCGCGCTTTTGACCTTCCGTCATCCGCCCGGTGCGCAGTACAAAGCTGCGGATGCGGCGCATTTTCTGCGCAGTCTCACTCATGACAGACTCCGGAAGCCGGTGTAGGCGAGACAGGCCCAGCCAATCAGGAACAGCACACCACCGATGGGCGTAATCGCGCCCAGAATTTTAACGCCGCTAATCGCCAGTGCGTAGAGGCTGCCACTGAACACCACGATGCCCAGCCCAAACAACCAAACCGACGCACGCAGCGCTGCGCTCTGCACCCCCTGCTGCAACATCACCGCAACCAGCAACAGTGCCAGCGTGTGATAAAAGTGGTACTGCACTGCCGTTTCATACACCGCCATCATGTCGGCAGACAGGCGCTGTTTCAGCCCATGGGCACCAAATGCGCCAAGCGCCACTGCAAGAAAACCGGAAATACCCGCCAAGAGAAAAGCCATAGAGATTGATACCCCTGTGAAAACTGGGCGTATTGTAAAGTGCCGGGCGTGCCGCGCAAAGCCAGCGGCGGTCAGAAGGGCTGGCGGTACTCCACCCCTAATGCCAGATTATTCACATCCGAGCGCCGGTATTGGTTAAGGCGATACTCGGCTACCGCATACCAGCCACCGCGTATCCGCCAGCCAAGCTGCGCCTCGGCAACGATCGGGTTCGCCGGAAACCCCTTGGGCAGGGATTCATTAAAGCTGTGATCGATAAATCCAGCCAGATACAGGCGGTCGCTCAGCCAGGGAAAGTCCAACCGAAAGCTGTGCTCCAACTGCCAGACCGATTCCGGGCGTCGATCCCACTGTTTGGCGTGCAAGGTGAGGGAGTAACGCAGATGCCAGGCACGGAGCCTCTCGCCCAGCAGTGCGCTGTCATTGATCCGCCAGCGGATACCCAAACGACTGCGATCGTTGTCACTGCCGCTGCGAAAATTATGCTGAAAGCTCAGATCAAAGGCTGACTCGGAGTGGAAACGCCAGCGCAAATTCTGCTCGCTGTAATAGCCCGGATTCCCCAATAGCGACCCCCGCCCTTCCTGCTTGTAAAGATTGATAAAACCGAAGTACGACCAGCCTGTCGGCAAGTCACTGGCCAGATTCACCGTCAATGCAGAATCGGTTTCCACATCGCTGAGATAGGGGTAGAGGTTAATATCGAGAACGCCCGCCCTGGCGGGCGACAGCAACATCACCATCGGCAACAGCAGCAGCGCAACATGGCGTATCACCAAGGCAAGCCAGATCGTCATTCACCAAACCATCTCCCGCGGGGCAATGGGAGCCTTATTATTGTGTTATGAGATCTTTTCTACCCCGCCGCGCGGCGGATCAGTATGCGTAATTGTGCGTGCCGGAGAGAGAAACAAAAACGCCCCGCATTGCGGGGCGTCAGATCAAGCTCCGAAGAGGGCGTTTAGTCCGCGTCTTCCATCGCCATTTTCAATTTTTTCATGGCCGCTTTTTCAAGCTGGCGAATACGCTCGGCAGAGACACCGTAACGATCAGCCAAGTCATGCAGTGTCGCCTTGTTGTCTGTCAGCCAGCGGCTTTGCAGAATATCGCGGCTGCGTTCATCGAGCCCTTCCAGCGCCTGAACCAGACTCTGGTGATTGCTCTCTTCCCAGTTGTCAGCCTCCAGCAGCATTGCCGGATCCTGACTGCGATCTTCGAGGTAGTGAACCGGGGCGACATAGCTGCTGTCGTCATCGGAGTCGCTGGCATCAAAAGCCACATCTACCGAACTCAGCCGACCTTCCATACGACGTACTTCAGTCACGTCGACGCCGAGATCGGCCGCCACGGCGTGCGCTTCGTCGTTGCTCAACCAGGCCAGCTGCTTCTTGGCACTGCGCAGATTGAAAAACAGTTTGCGCTGCGCCTTGGTGGTCGCCACTTTGACGATGCGCCAGTTGCGCAGCACATATTCGTGGATTTCGGCTTTAATCCAGTGCACGGCGAACGACACCAGTCGCACACCCTTACTGGGATCAAAGCGTTTGACCGCTTTCATCAAGCCAACATTGCCTTCCTGAATCAGGTCGGCCTGTGGCAAGCCGTAGCCACTGTAGCTCTTGGCAATGTGCACAACAAATCGCAGGTGCGACATAACCAGTTCGCGTGCCGCTTCCAGATTGCCGTGGTCGTGAAGGTCTTCCGCCAGCTCCCGCTCCCGCTCAACGCTGAGTACGGGGATGCTGCCTACCGCCTGAATATATGCAGAGAGATCACCACCCGGCACAAGTTGCTGTACTGGCTGCAGATGGGTGCTCATGCACATCCTCCTTGCTGATTTCGCGCCCTCGGGAGTGAGGGAGCCCAAAAATACCGATCGCTTATTAGATGCCTAAAAAACCAAAAGTTCAAGGCCTGTCAGCCGGGCAGAAACTCCCGAAATACGGGCTCTCCGTCGAAACGCGCATCCAGCTGGGCGATCAGCGCATACACCCCCATCAGCTTGCGCATCACATACAAAAAATCCTTGGGCGGCAAGGCAAAATAGGTACTGATTGACGCCGCCACTGCACGCTTGGCAATCCGCTTGGGCAGATTGCTCCGCCGCCAGTTATAGAGGCCATCGTCGAGCGCTGCGGCGGGCGCCTCCGCCGCCGGACGCAGCGGTTCGGCGATATCGATGCCGATATCCACGAAGTTGTCGAGCACCGCCTCGGGGAAATCGGCTTTCATAAAACCGAGGTCAATGCTGCATTGCCGGAATGCCTCACGATCCCGGTGAAATGCCGCGACCATCATCTCGCAGAAGCGCTCGGCAAACGTCACCGGCAGCAGACGCATGGCGCCGAAGTCCAGCAGCACCAGCTTATCCCGTTCGCCGTCGGGGTCGATACGCACCCGGTAGTTACCAAAGTTGGGGTCCGTCTGCATGCGTCGCCACTGGAACAGCTCAATCAGAAACAGTCGCAGCAGCGCTTTGCCCAGCTCATTGCGACGGCCTTGCGACAGCCCCGCCACTTCCGGCGCGGCCATCGGCAGCGATGCCTCATAACTCATGGTCAGCACTCGCCGAGTGCTGTAGCGAGCATAACTGCGCGGCACCACGTAGCGAGGTTCGTTGCAGAGCTGCTCAAAGGCGAAGTCGAGGTCGCGGCGCTCCTGTTCGTAGTCCACCTCTTTATGCAGCAACAGGCGGATATCGCCAAACCAGTCGTCGATATTTCGAGTGGCATCCATCAGGCGCGACAGCTTTAGCAAGGCCATTACCGCCTGAAAATCGGCGTCGATGGTCTGCGCCACCCCCGGGTACTGTACTTTGATGCACAGGGTGTCGCCGGTATTTCGCTGTTCAGCAAGGTGAACCTGCCCCAGCGATGCCGCCGCCAGGGGCGCCTCGTCAATCTCAAGCTCGCTCAGTCGCACCGCGTCCAACTCGGCCTCAAGCACCTTGCGCATGGCGCGCCAGCTCATCGGCGGGGTATTGTCTTCCAGACTGTGCAGCGCCTCGGCCACTTCCGGCGGCAACAGGTAATCAGCATAAGTGGCCATCACCTGGCCTATTTTGACGACACTGCCCTTGAGTTTGCCCAGCTCGTCGATAAAGAACGCAGCATTCTGGCGCCGCTGCGCCAGCGCCGCCTCTTCATCGTGACCAAACCGCTCGCGCAGCGACTGCCGCAGAGCGCGGCTACCGTAGCGCAAACCAACCTTGGACAATTCGAGGCGTCGGGCCAGCCCCCCGGTTTTCAGCCTGTGCAGGGATTTCTCGTCGTTACTACTCATGATGGCACCGTGTCATGGCGGGAAGCGGGCTGTAAAGCGCAAATTCAGGGCCACTCGTCACCGTAGTCATGCAGCAGTTCTTCGCCCACCTGAATATCGCGTAGCGCCACCACGCTGAGGTCATCATAGTAAATCACATTGGCCGGGCGGCCGTGATTGATGTACTTGAGATCGCAGCACACATCGACCTGAGCACCATCGGCCAAGGTCAGCGTATGCAAGCCCGGCTCTCCGGTGGCCTCGGTGTCGCACCAACCGAGTACGGTATCGACCGCTATCGCGTCAGCGGCGAACAGCCCCTTGCCGTGCAAGGAACTCTTGGCCACTTTGTAGAGCCGGGTTTTCGCCACAGGATCAGTGCTCCAGCATACGCATCAGCGCCGCCCAGCTTCGCTGATCTGCCTCAACATCGTAAGCGAGAGGCATACCGTGCTTTTTGCCCAGCGCGGTCGCGCCCGGATTAGTAAAACCATGAACCACTCCGGGGAAGCTCAGTAACTCGAAGTCGACTTCCGCTGCGGACATTTCCTGAACAAACCCCGCTACCTGCTCGGGCGGAACCATGGGGTCAGCACCGCCGGTAGCCACCAGCACATCCGCATTGATATCCCCCGCCTTGGCTGGCGTCTCGGTGCCGAGGCTGCCGTGGAAGCTCGCCACACCGGCCAGCTCCAATCCGCGCCGCGCCTGATTCAGCACTACAGCACCACCGAAGCAGTACCCAATGGCGTAGAGTCTGCCGTCTGTCTGCTTGCGCAACACACTCAACGCCGCATCAAATCGCGCGTTCATTTTCTCCGGTTCCGCCAACGCCGCATTCATAAAAGCGGTCGCGTCTTTGGGGTGCGTCGTGGTTTTTCCGTGGCCGTACATATCAACAGCAATCGCGGTATACCCGGCTTCAGCCAGCATTTTGGCGCGTTTGCGAGCATAATCATTCAGCCCCCACCACTCGTGAACAACCACAACAGCCGGGGCATCCGCGCGTTTCGCTTTATACAGCACGGCACTTCCCAGCTCGTTGGGTAGCGTAATTTTCTGTTCAGTGACGGCTGCCTGCGCAACCCCCGCCACCAGCAGACAGGCCATCATAAAGAGCTGTTTGAGTCGCATAGCTTCACCCCATTGCATTGAAAAAGTGGATTCCTGTGGAGCGTGATTAAAACGCACCACTCCACGTCTGACAAATTTTGTAAGCGGTTAGAGCTACATCATTTCCCGCTCAAGATCCCGCAGTCGCCGGGAATGGTAGCGGCAGTTTTTACGCAGCCAGATATCTTTATCGCGGCGGGCCTTTTTCATCGCCGAACCGCTGCTGTAGCCGCTCAGCTTCCTCCCATCACGCAACGCTTTTTGCAGGCGCACTGATTCGCGCTTCGCATTACGGCACTCAGGCCAGTCCGCCGCCCACGACGTTGGCACCGTGACGACCACTAAGGCCATGCTAAAAAAAATCACCCTAATCATCGCAACCTCCCTGTTGCAAAACTGTGACATAGCCCCTCAAAGCTAGATCAGCATGACCGGCCTGACAAGCCGGGCCGCTGTAACTCACTGCAGGCCGCTGGCATAATAACGCCTTTAAACGACCGCCATGGAAGCCCGCCGATGTCACGCGCCACCCTGTCCGACTACCTTAGCCGCAGCAACACGCCCGCCAGTCTGGCCCAGCTTATCGAGACTCTGGCCGGCGTCAGCGTTGCCATTCGCGAAGACCTGGCCGGAGGCGCGCTCAATGACATCCTCGGGGCCGCTGGCGCCGAGAACGTCCAGGGCGAAGAGCAGAAAAAACTGGATGTGATTGCCAATGATCGCATCAAGCAGGCGCTTAGCGTGCTGCCGAGTGTGCGCGGCATCGCCTCTGAGGAAGAAGATGAGGTCGTGGCCGCCCATCACGATGGCGAGTTTCTGGTGACGTTCGACCCACTGGACGGCTCGTCCAATATCGACATCAACAGCATGGTCGGCACGATCTTTTCGGTGCTGGGCAGCCGGGGCGAAGGGGCCGTCAGCGAAGCAGAGTTTCTGCAACCCGGCCGCGACCAGATTGCCGCGGGCTATATTCTCTACGGCCCCTCGGTGATGCTGGTGCTCACCGTTGGCCAGGGCGTGGTGATGTTTACCTATGACCCACAGTCAGGCCTTTACCTGCTGACCGAAGATCAGGTGCGCATTGCCGAAGAGGCCAAGGAATTCGCCATTAATATGTCCAACCAGCGTCATTGGCACCCTGCCATGCAACGCTACATCGGCGAGTTGCTGCAGGGCGCGGAAGGCCCGCGTGGCAAGAACTACAATATGCGCTGGGTCGCCGCGATGGTGGCCGATGTCCACCGCATTCTCTGTCGTGGCGGCCTGTTCTGCTACCCCTGGGATGCCCGCAAGCCTGATCAGGCAGGCAAGCTGCGACTGATGTACGAAGCCAATCCCATGGGACTGCTGGTCGAGCAGGCCGGCGGGAAAATATGGACGCCGGAAGGCGCCATCCTCGACATTCAGCCGACACATATTCACCAGCGGGTGCCGGTGATTCTCGGCGCCGCCAGTGAGGTCGAGCTCTGCATCGACTACCACCGCGACTAAGCGAAGGCTGTGCTCAGTTACCGCCACGGCTTTCATGCCGGTAATCACGCCGATGTGCTTAAACATCTGGTGGAAATTCTGCTGCTGGACTATTTGCAGAAAAAAGAGACGGGACTGCTCTACATCGACACCCATGCCGGCGCAGGCTGCTATTCGCTCGACAGTGGCTTCGCCACCCAGAACCGCGAGTACGACAGCGGCATTGCCCGACTGAAAGCCGCTCGGGACCAGCGTCCTCTACCCCAAGCTCTGCAACGATACCTAGCAGTTGTCGAAGACTGCTGCCGGAGGGAAACGACTGCCGCGTATCCAGGCTCGCCGATGATCGCCCTTCAGCTTCTGCGCACACAGGACCGGGCCGCTTTATTCGAGCTGCACCCCAGCGATTTCAGCCTGCTACAGCAGCGATTTTACCGCCAGGCAAAATTGGCGCAGAGCGACGGCTTTACCGGCCTGCGTGCCCTGCTGCCGCCCCCCAGTCGCCGCGCACTGGTGCTGATTGATCCCCCTTACGAAGACAAAACCGACTACGCGACGCTACTGCGCTGTGTGCAGGATGCGGTCAAACGTTTTGCCGGGGGCGTTTACGCACTCTGGTATCCCTTGCTGCCCAGCAGTGAAAGCCGTCAACTGGAAGGCCAGCTGAAGTCGATCGTGCCCGGCAACTATCTGTCGGCGACGCTCAGCATTCGCCCGCTGACAGGCGAGCGCGGCATGGCCGGCAGCGGCATGTTTGTGATCAACCCACCGTGGACACTGCGGGCCGAGCTGGAGAGCTGCCTGCCCCTGCTGACCGAGCTGCTCGGCGAGCAGGGACAGGGGCAATTTACCCTGAGCGGCGTGCAGCGCTGATCAAAAACGCTTGAACACCTCGACACCGTAAAATCGCGGATCGCCCAGCGCCTGTGCGTACGTCCCCAGTGATTCCGCCGTGGCGACCGCCCCGATGTCATAACGCTCGTCGGTGGCATTCTTTACATACGCCGCGACCATCAGGTCATTGTCGAGATTGCTCCACCCGAACCGCAGGTCGACCAGCACATAGTCGTCGGCATACACCAGCCCCGGGTTACGCTTGGCAACTTCCCAGGATGCGTCGTCCAGCCCCATATAGATTTCGCCCTTGTAGCTGAAGTCCACCCGCGGGGTGAACAGTCCCACCGGGGTCGCAAACATATGCTGAATACCCAATGCGGCGGTCTGCCTTGGCGACACGGCAAATTCCTCATCGCTGCGATCTATCGGCACTGCGGTGCCCGATAGCGCCAGCGGTTTCAGCGCGGTGTCCTCAAACTCCACAAAGCTGTAATTATTGTTGCTGTAACTGAGGCTGATCATCGTGTTGGGTGTCGGTAGCCACGTCAGCTCCAGCTCGCCCCCTTCAATAGTGGCCTCGCCTGCGTTTTGCGACGTCACGATCAGCGAGTTAGCCGAATCGACACTGACCGTAATCAACTGCATGTTCTCGAAGACCATCGAATACAGCGCGATGTTGAGGCGCAAAGAGCGTTCGAAGGCGTCAATTTTAAAACCGACCTCGCGGTTCTCCAGCAACTCAGGCTCCACCACGGCCAAGCCATCCACCCCACTGGGCTCATGAAAACCCGATTTAAAACCATTACTCCAGGTCGCGTAGACCATCGCAGAATCGAGGAAACTGTCGCTCAGCCATTGTTCCGGCAGAATCCACGACGTAGACGCCATCGGCGTAAATTCCCGAAAGGTACTTCTCTCCTCGTAGTGCGTCGGGGCACCCAACGGCGCACCGATAATATCGGGATAGGCTTCGCGCAGAATATTCTGGGCGATGCTCAGCGGGTCTTGCGCCCAAGTACCGAGAAAAGTGTGCAAGCCCATAGACGGCTCAAGCTGAACAAAGCGCGGATCGGCGCTGGTAAGTGTCTGACTGACCGCCTCCAGATCCGCCTCGCGGGTATCAAGCTCTGAGTCACGACGCTCTTCGGTGTACCGTCCACCCAAGGTCAGCTCCCAGTCTTCGGTAATGTGCCAGGTTGCCTGGGCGAAGGCGGCCGCCGTCTCACCGTAAATCTCAAAATCCTGCACGGTGGCCAGCGGTACCAGCGCGCCGATGACCGGCACCTGAGTGCCCACAGGTAAATTGAGCGAGGGCTCCTGTCCGAGCAGCAATTGCGCCAGTGTCGCCGCATCGGCGCCCACCAGAGGGCTACCCACGAGGAAGCGCTCGTTCTTGTATTCGTCCTGCCAGAACAGTCCCGCCGTATAGTCCACCGCACCATCAAACAGGCGACCGTTGAACTGCAGTTCCAAGGTCAGCGACTCCTGATCGCTGTCGCCGAGCACAATCCCGCGCAGAAACGGTGCTGGACCACCCTCGTCGGCATTGCTCTGCGGGCCACCTTTTACCGCATCGCGGTAGCCGAAGATCGCTTTAATACTGTGGTCAGCACTCAGCTCCCAGTCGAGCGTGGCCCCCAGCAGCAACACATCCTGATCTTTCACCTGATACTGGTCGTCGCCCTGATTCGTCACCAGATCAGGCAGCGCATCGCGGTTATTGGCCTCACAATTGTCGCGGTAGGCGCTGGGGTTGGCGGAATCGGTATCGCCCGGCCACAGCAGTCCCAGCCCATCGACGAATAGAGCGTCATCGTTAATCAACTTACAGTGATACGTGGGGTAACGTTCGCGAATCTTGCCGAAGAAGGCCAAGGTATCCAGCGTCAGCGATTCACTGGCCAACCAGCGGGTTTGAAAAATCGTAGATAGCCGGTCGATGGATTGAGTATCACCAATATCCCGGTCTTCCAGAAAGCCATCCCGGCGCTGGCTGTTGAACGACAAGCGCGTGAGAAAGGCATCGCTGACCGGCATGTCGACCGCCGCCCGCAGCCGCTGCTCATTATAATTTCCCAGCCCTGCCTCAACATAGCCACCCCGCTCTTCACCGGGCTTGCTGAGGGTAAAGACCAGCGCCCCACCGGTGTTGTTCTTGCCGAACAAGGTGCCCTGCGGCCCGCGCAATACCTGCACGCTCTCCACGTCGATGGTATCGAGGAGCTGACCATCGGGGCGTGGAATGAAAATACCGTCAAGATAGACACTTACCGAGGGATCAAAGCGCGCCATCGGCGCACGCTGCCCGATACCCCGGATAAAAATCTGCGCCGACGTACTGTCGTTTATCTGCAGACTTGGCACCGATTTGCTCAACTCCGTGGTACTGAGAATCCCCTGAGCACGCAGATCGTCACCGCTGAGTGCGGTGACGGCAACCGGGGTTTCCTGAAGGTTCTCCGCCCGCTTCCGAGCCGTTACCAACACTTCTTCGATAGTGCCGCCACTATACTTTCGTGCAGCCGCCTCGGCCTCGGGGGGCTGGGTTTCAGGGGGCTGGGTTTCAGGGGGCTGGGTTTCAGGGGACTGGGTTTCAGGGGACTGGGCCTCTGCAATGACACTGGGGAACAAAAATATGGCGCCGAGCAAACCGTCCCGACAGATACGGGATACTTTGATATCCATCCAACCACCTATTCGCTGCGTTATTGTTGTTATCGCTTGCACTCAGTGGCGAGCACATATGTAGACTAGCTACATTCCCCCTAAAACACAAAATATCAAAATGAGACACAGCGTATGCTGCCATAGCCGCAAACAAAAACGGCGCCCACAGGCGCCGTTCGAGGAGGGTTTTCAGACTAGCCTCAGAGCAGGGCCTCTGCCAGAAACTCCATCGTTTCCACGGAGGTATCGAAATGGTCACGGTGACCGATCATCAGTGTGGTAACCGGCGACTTCTTCCAATCCTGCAAGCGCTCCTTGATACGGTCTTTCGGCCCGACCAGTGAAATTTCATCCACCAGTGCATCCGGCACCGCCTTGATGGCTTCTTCATGCTTGCCGTCGTACCACAAATCCTGCACTTTCTCGGCCTCGTCGCCAAAGCCCATACGGCCCATCAGGTTTTTGTGGAAGTTGTCTTTGCGGGCACCCATGCCGCCGAGGTACAGCGCCATCGTCATTTTACCGGGGAACATGGCCTCTTCGAGATTATCGTTAACGATGCAGTTGACCATGGCATTGATTTCAAAGTCATCGGGCTTATTGGCCAGACTTTCATCGAAAATACCCATGCGGTAAGGCGAAACAAATATCGGCATCCAGCCATCAAACCGTTCGGCAGCCAGGGCGATATTCTTCGGGCCTTCAGCGCCCAGGAATACGGGAATTTTCTTGCGCAGCGGGTGCGTAATGCTCTTCAGGGGTTTGCCCAGTCCCAGACTCTCCGGCCCTTGATACGGCAGTTGATACTGACGCCCCTGATATTCCACCGGCGCTTCACGAGCAATCACCGCCTGAAAGATATCCAGCCATTCCCGGGTGCGCTCCAGCGGGCGCTTGAACTGCTGACCGTACCAACCTTCAACAACCTGCGGCCCCGATACCCCAACGCCCAAGCTGAGACGGCCATTGGAGATATGGTCCAGCGTCAACGCAGACATCGCGGCGCAGACCGGCGTGCGCGCCGAAATCTGCATGACACCGGTACACAGACGAATTTTAGACGTCGTCGCCGCAATCGCGGCCAGTGGAGTAAAGCAGTCTGAGCCGTAGGCCTCGGCGGTATAAACCGAATCAAACCCCAGCTTCTCAGCCGTTTGCGCCAATTCGATAAAGCGGTCGGTGGGGTGTTTTTGGAAGTACCCCAGATGCAGGCCCAGTTTCATGGTGGTTCCTCACTACCTGTGCAAATGTCGCACAAGTATATGAACCGACCGGGAAGTGACCTATGGCAAAACTGCTCATTTGCCAAATAGGAGGTGGCGAAAAAGATCAGCGCCGGGGCAGTGTGCACCGGCGCGAAGAGGGCCGCTTAGAACAAAAGACGGCAGCGAATGGTATCGGGGATCTCAGACAGTTTCTCCTGTGCCAGCGCACCGGAGGCCTTGTCGATATCGATCACCACGTAGCCGATCTTGTCATTGGTTTGCAGATACTGCCCCGAAATATTGATCTGGTTGTCGGAGAATATCTGGTTGATGGCGCTGAGAATACCCGGCACGTTGCGGTGCACGTGCAGAATACGGTGCTTGCCCGGATGCGCCGGCAGCGCCACTTCGGGGAAGTTCACCGAGGATGTCGTGGTACCGTTGTCGGAGTATTTGACCAGTTTGTCCGCTACTTCAGAACCAATATTCTGCTGCGCTTCCATGGTGGACCCACCGATATGGGGCGTCAGGAACACATTGTCGAACTCGCGCAGCGGCGAAATAAATTCGTCGTTGTTGCCACGCGGCTCTTCCGGGAACACATCGATAGCCGCCCCCGACAGGTGAGCATCGCTCAGCGCGTTGGCCAGCGCGTCAATATCCACCACCGTGCCACGCGAGGCATTGATCAGAATTGAGCCGGGCTTCATCTGCGCCAGTTCTCCCGCGCCAATCATGTCCTGCGTAGACGCGGTTTCCGGCACATGCAGGCTGACAATATCCGAGGTCGCAAGCAACTCACCCAGACTGACCTGAACGGCATTACCCAGTGGCAGCTTGTTCACCACATCGGTGAAACAGACTTCCATCCCAAGGCTTTCTGCAATGACCGACAGCTGCATACCGATCGAGCCGTAACCGATAATCCCCAGACGCTTGCCACGAATTTCATAGGAACCGACCGCGCTCTTCATCCACTCGCCGCGGTGAGCCGCGGCATTCTTCTCGGCAATGCCGCGCAGCAACAAGATCGCTTCGGCAATCACCAGCTCGGCAACAGAGCGGGTATTGGAGAACGGCGCGTTGAATACGGCAATGCCGCGCTCGGTCGCCGCCTGCAAATTGACCTGGTTGGTACCGATGCAGAAACAGCCCACGGCAATCAGCTTTTTCGCCGCATCAAAAACGTCGTCAGTAAGCTGCGTGCGCGAGCGAATTCCCACAAAGTGGGCATCGGCAATCTTTTGCTTAAGCTCGTCGTCGGGAAGGGCCTTCTGATAGTAGTCGATGTTGCTGTAACCGGCGGCCTGCAGTGCGTCTACGGCGGACTGGTGAACACCTTCAAGCAGAAGGAATTTGATTTTTGCCTTATCGAGGGAGGTTTTTGCCATCGGATTGCGCTCTCGAAGGGGGGATAACGTGAAAGCGCAATATGGTATCATAAAACGCTTTTCCCGTAGTCAATTTCTGAGGCAATCCGCCATGTCATCTGCCCCCGCTCACCCCCACGCAGAGCGCATTATTACTGAGCTGAAAGCCATTGTCGGCGACGACAAGGTCCGCCTCGATGCCGACACCCTGCAAAGCCATGGCCGAGACTGGACCAAGGCCTGGGAACCCGCCCCAATGGCCGTGGTGTTTCCGCGCAGCACCGAGCAAGTTCAAGCCATTGTCCAACTCGCCAACACCGAACAGTTGGCAGTGGTACCCAGCGGCGGCCGCACCGGTCTCAGTGGCGGCGCCGTCGCGGCCAACGGTGAGCTGGTGGTGTCGTTTGACTATATGAATCAGATCAGCGACTTCGATCCCATTGACCGCACCGTGCGCTGCCAGGCAGGCGTGATTACCGAGCAACTGCAACACTATGCTGAGGAACAGGGACTGTACTACCCCGTCGACTTTGCCTCTGCAGGCTCCTCACAAATTGGCGGCAATATCGCCACCAATGCCGGAGGCATCAAAGTCTTGCGCTGGGGAATGACCCGCGACTGGGTCGCCGGACTGACCGTAGTCACCGGCAGTGGCGAGATTCTGCACCTCAATAACGGCCTGCTGAAAAACAATGCCGGCTACGATCTCCGCCAGTTGTTTATTGGTGCGGAGGGCACGCTGGGCTTGATTTGCGAAGCGACCATGCAGCTGACCCGACAGCCCAAAAACCTCACCGCGTTTGTACTGGGCGTGGAAAACTTCGACGGTATCATGAGTCTGTTCAACCGCTTTCAGTCGGAAATGGACCTGACGGCCTTTGAATTTTTCTCAGAGCAGGCCCTGCAAAAAGTTATCGAGCACAGCAAGCTGCCTCGCCCCTTCGAATCAACATGCCCTTACTATGCCCTGCTGGAGTTTGAAAAACTTAACGACGAAACCGAAGAACAGGCCATGGCCCTGTTTGAAGCCTGTGTGGAAGAGGGTTGGGTGCTCGACGGCGTCATGAGCCAAAGCCTTGAACAGCTGAAAAATCTGTGGCGCCTGCGCGAGGATATTTCCGAAACCATTTCTCGCTGGACGCCTTACAAGAATGATATTTCAACGGTTATCTCCAAGGTCCCGAACTTCCTCAATGCCGTGGAGGACGTCGTTAATGCGGAATACCCGGATTTTGAAATTATTTGGTTTGGCCATATCGGCGACGGCAACCTGCACCTGAACATTCTAAAGCCGGACGATCTTGATAAAGCCGTATTCTTCGAACAGTGCGGCAAAGTCAGCCTCGCGGTATTCGATATTGTCAAACGCTATGGCGGCAGCGTATCGGCAGAACACGGAGTTGGCCTGCTTAAGAAGGATTACTTGCAGTACTCCCGAAGCCCCGAAGAAATTGCTTTGATGCGACAACTGAAACAGATCTTCGACCCCAAGGGCTTGATGAACCCCGGCAAAATATTCGACTGAGGAATATGCAGGATGCTCTACCAGCACCGCTTTAGCGATGACCGCCCCTGCGAATTACCCAACGGTAAAATCGTCTGTGTCGGGCGCAACTATGCCGAGCACGCAAGGGAGCTGAACAACCCAATCCCGAAGCAACCGCTGTTATTTATCAAACCCAGTACGGCTCTCGCAGCGCTTGATCAACCGCTGGCGATTCCCCGCGACCGCGGTGAATGCCATCACGAACTGGAACTGGCCTTACTGATCGGCCAGCCGCTCAGTGAAGCCCGCGCGGAGGAAACGCTGGCAGCGATTGCCGGTTATGGTCTGGCTCTGGACTTAACACTGCGTGAGCTGCAATCCCAATTAAAAGAAAAAGGCCAGCCCTGGGAGCGCGCCAAAGCCTTCGACGGTGCCTGCCCGGTATCCGCGTTTGTGCCAGCGGCAGCTGTTGGCGACTGGAAAGCCTTGCGCCTGCAATTACAGCGCAACGGCGCATTGCAACAGGACGGGCAATGCCGTGACATGCTGTTCCCCATTGAGGCACTGCTGGCAGATATCAGCCAGAGTTTTACCTTGCTGCCCGGCGATATCGTGCTCACCGGCACTCCGGCTGGCGTCGGGCCATTAAACCCGGGCGACCGGCTACGCTGCGAACTCGATGGCCTGCTGACCGTGGAAACCACTGTCGGATAAGCCCCCTGAAACGCCACCCATAAAAAAACCGCCCCTGGAGGCGGTTTTTTTATCACTTGCGACAAGCTTAAACTTCCAGCTTGCGCCAATCGAGCTTGGATTCAGCCGCCCACGCCTTAATGGTTTTATTCACCTGCGGTGCGCGAGTTTCTGTGATCTCGCCAGTCTTGGGGTTCTTGAACTTACGCAGCGGACGCGCTGCCTGCTTTTTACGCGGCTTTTTGGCTGCGGCCTTCGGTGCCGCTTTAGCAGCGACTTTTGAACCCGGCTTGCGACCGCGCTTCTTGGGAGCTGCTTCAACTGACTCGCCCAGAATTTCTTTCAGGCTTTCCGTGGTCTGGCCATGCTTTTTCATCAAGGCCTGCAGATCAGAAATAAATTTGAATTTCTGGTCCAGCGCTTTGTGCTCTTCTTCGAGTTGTTTTTGCAGCTTAGAAATGTCCATAACAGTCCTTAAATTATCGGGATAACACATTGAATGAAATTTACTGCACCATCCTGATTTAACAACATCACGATGGCTAAAAACATTTAGCATCCATTGCCAGTCATTTAAGACTTATCAATCCGTATTATCGTTCACTAATTCAGATAAATAAACTCAGCACATTGAAAAAGGCCGCATTTACCAGTAATTAGCCGACAATTTTCGCCAAATTCACAATTTTCTATACGCACTTTTCGTCGTTTTTCAGAAAACTACAACCAGCGTTTATATCTAAAGTAAACCAGCATCAATGCCGCCAGCCCCACCAGCATCGCAATAAAGATCATAAATGCCTGATCATTATCCGCGCCGGGAATCCCCCCCACGTTGATTCCCAACAACCCCGTGGCAAAACCCAACGGCAGGAATACAGCAGACACTATCGAAAGAATATACATACGCGCATTGGATTCTTCCGAAATCTGGTTAATCAGCTCCTCCTGCGTCACCGCCGCACGCTCCCTCACGCTGTCGAGCGTTTCAATATATTGCGCAAGCCGATCCCCGGCCTCTCTGACCCGCGCCCGATCTTCGGCTTCAAACCAGGCGACCCGCTCACTCAGTATCCAGTTCAGCGCCTCACGTTGCGGCGCCAGATAGCGGCGCAACGCGATCGCCTGACGCCGCAAGTCGCTCAACTGACTTCGCAGCTTTACTCGCGCCGTACTCAACAGGGATTCTTCCAGCAAATCCACCTGATCTTCGGCTTCATCAATAGGGCCCGACATTCTCGACACCAGACGATCACAGAGCAAGGCGACGAACTCAGCGCTGTTACAGGGGCCCTCGCACTTGCCAAAGCGGCTGATAATGTCATCCACTGACAACAGCTTGCGCTTGCGAGAACTGATAATGTGATATTGGTCGGCAAACAAGCGGATGGACACCATATCCTCGGGATCCGCATTGGGGTTCATATTGACGCCCCTCAGGGCCATCAGCAGCCCGCCATTGTGCGCCGCCGCACGAGGCCGGGTATCTTCCGCCAACAGCGCCGACACCGAGATATCATCCAGCGCACTATCACTGCGCTGACTGAATTTCTGCAACCAGGGGCGAGTCTCGGGATGACTGTAGTCAAGGTGGACCCACAGCACGCCCTGCTCCGGAGTCCATGCCGACAGGGCTTTTTCATCCAACACGCTAGCACCACCCTCACCATCGAACAGATAGGCGTAAATAATGAACTGACTCATGGCATTCCCTTTTTTATGCGACCGCCGCGATCATCGCACGGTGTGCGCAACGGGCCTAGTTTTATTGGTATACGAAAATATCGCCTTTCTGGGTGAGTGTAGAACGCGGGGAAATCTCTACAATCTCTAATTAAAAATAATGTGAGTGCTGTTATGAAAATTGGTGTTTGCCTGCCGTATATGAAACGCGGTCTGAATCGTCAGACCTTTCAGGACTGGTGTCGTATTATCGATCAAGGACCGTTCTCCAGTCTGTCCTGTGGTGAGCGTGTTACCGGCTACAGCATGGAAATGCGTAATATCCTCGCCTTTGCCGCCGCCAGCACCGAGCGGGTTCGGATTATTCCCTCTCTCTATGTGCTGCCCATGCACAGTGCGGTGCAGGCGGCCAAGGAAATTGCCACCCTGGACATTCTCTCCAATGGCCGCGTAACCGTGACCGTAGGCGTTGGCGGGCGCGAGAAAGACTATCAGGCGCTGGGGGCAGAAATGAAAGGCCGCTTCCAGCGTATGGACGAACAGATCGCCTTGATGAAACGCATCTGGCGCGGCGAACAAATCGACGACTTTGACGAAATCGGCCCCGACCCGGTGCAAGCCGGTGGTCCGCCCATTCTTGTCGGCGCCATGGGGCCGAAAAGCATTCAGCGTGTATCCAAGTGGGCAGACGGCCTCTACGGTTTTGCGATGGACGGCGATGCTGGACTCATCAATCACTTTTTCAGCAGCGCCGATCGCGCTTGGGCGGAAAGCGGCCGCAAGGAAAAACCCTACCGCATGGGCGGCTTCTGGTACTCCCTTGCCGACAACAGTCAGCAGGCACTGCGCGACTATGTGTTTGATTACCTGAAAGTGTTCGGGGATGATGAAGCAGAGAAAGTCGCACGCACCATGCGCATGCATGACCCCCAAGCTATTCTCGACGGTATTGCAGCCATTGAAGAGCTGGGCTGCGACGAACTGCAGCTTGTGCCCGCCAGTGGCGACATCGCCGAAGTCGATCGGCTGGCCAATTTGCTGGCGGGGCGATAAACCATCTAAAAAGCTGATTAATAGAGGCGAATAAATGCGCTTTTCTATCGATCAGCTTCTCCTATACTCAGCTCATCGATCTTGCGCAGCGGGGCAATAATGCCTCGGGTATAGGAGTTACCGGCATGCCGATGAAAAACACCCACGACCGCTACGGCTGGCTTAGTGTTGCCCTCCACTGGTCAATGGCACTGGCGGTATTCGGCATGTTTGCCTTGGGCGTGTGGATGCGCGACCTCAGCTATTACGACCCCTGGTATCGTCAGGGGCCATTTATCCATAAGAGCATCGGCATACTCCTGCTTGGCTTGCTGCTCTTCCGCCTGTTCTGGCGCGCGATCAACCCTCGTCCACAGGATGCGCCCGGCATGAAAGCCTGGGAGCGCATCACTGCTCACCTGACACACTACGCCCTTTACGCACTGCTGCTGGTCTTGATGCTGGCCGGCTATCTGATTTCGACCGCGGATGGCCGAGCCATCGACGTCTTCGGATGGTTCAGTGTCCCGGCGACCTTGCACGGGCTGGAAAATCAGGAAGATATTGCCGGCGAAATCCACGAATTCCTTGCTTGGATACTGCTTATTCTCGCTGGCGTGCACGCTGCCGCTGCACTCAAACACCATTTTTATAACCGCGATAACACCCTGCTGAAAATGCTCGGTTTATCGCGCCAGCCGCGCCGCGACTAGCGGCGCAGCCACACTACCAACAAACCACGCTATCAATGCACCATTCATCACGACAAAGGAAACGATCATGATCAGAGCATTTGCCCTTACCCTGAGCCTGTTACTGGGCTTGAGTGGTCAGCTCCACGCCACCGAGTACAAAATCGACACTGCCGGCGCTCACGCCTTCATCCAGTTCAAAATCAAACACCTTGGCTATAGCTGGCTATACGGTCGCTTCGACGAATTTAGCGGTCGTTTCAATTACGATGCTGACAAGCCGGAAGCGTCCAGCGTCAATGTGGAAATTAACACCGCCAGCCTGAACAGCAATCACGCTGAACGTGACAAGCACCTGCGTGGCAAGGACTTCCTGAACGTAGACAAGTACCCCAAAGCCACGTTTGTCAGCACCAGCTTTACTCCCAAAGGTGACGGCAAAGCGGAGCTAAAAGGCAAGCTGACCCTGCATGGCGTGACGAAAGAAATCAGCATTGATGTCACCGAAATTGGCGGCGGCAAAGATCCCTGGGGCGGCTACCGTCAAGGCTTCCACGGCACCACTGAGTTTGCACTGAAGGACTTTGGTATCGACTACGACCTGGGACCGGCTTCGCGCACCGTGCAGCTGATCCTCGACGTGGAAGGTATCGCCCAAAGCATGATGTAACACCGGGAACTTTTGCTTCCCACCCCAGTCTCAATTATCGACCTATCTCGATACCCTCTTTAGGAGCCCAACAGTGGCTCCTTTTTTTATGCCGGCGTTTTCAGGCTTGATGCGGCCTCACCCAGTTGCAGAAAATCATCCATCGCCTGCCAGAGCTGTGCCCGATACTGCTCCCCCTCTTTGACCAGATGATGGCGCGCCCCGGCAATCATCACCTCGTGAAGCTGGCGGTACTTGCCACGCAGCACTGGCAGGTTATAGCGCCAGTCGACCGTTGCATCGGCATCCCCCTGAAGAATCAATACCGGGGTATCACAGGCCGGCTGATCGACAAACCAGCGCAGCCAGTCTTTCAGCGCGCCCACCCAGCTCAACGGCAAAATACGCGGCTGCAGCGGGTCTCTCTCACGCAGAAACTCGAGAAAAGCCTGATCATCAGAGTTGTCAGCAAAGCGCCGAGGAATGCTGTGCATAAAGTATTTCAGCACCGCATGCAGCGGTCGCCCCCAGGAGAAATCACAGGGCCGAACCAGTGGCGCCAGCAGCACGACGTTCTCGAAGTCCTCACTCCCACCATCCAGCAAATGGGAGCCGACAATGGCGCAGCCGGTACTTTGAGCGATCGCCACTTTACGCGCTGGCAGGCCGAACTCGCCAACCGCCTCGAAGGCATTGCGCAATACACTGCGGTAGCGGAAAAAGCTGTCGATGGCCGCGCGCGCTCCCGAGGACAGGCCGTGGCCCGGCAGATCAAACGCCACAACCGATAGACCATGCTTTAAGCAGTAATTGATGACGTTATTGAACAGGCCCACGTGATCGTAGTAGCCGTGATACACCCAGGCAGTGCGCGTCGCATTCGGCAAGCGAAACACCTGCGTGGCAATGCGCTCGCCTTCGGCGGTGAAATAACCGATAAAATGCTCGAGACCGGGGTAGTGTTGCTCGAAATCAATGTCGTAGTAGGCGCAGTACTCACGGAGCCAAGGCTGACTGTCCAGCGTCGCGTCCAGTCCCAGCGGCGACAGCTCCGGCAAGTGCTGTTGATCGACATTATCCGGCCAGAACATGGCTCTCTCCTTTGCGGCGACATTTCGGTGAATCAGCGATCGACAAGTTTGCCGCCTCGACGTGGAAAAAGCCAAACCCTCTGCAAGCAGTGATCATCGGGCAATAAAAAAACCCGGCACAGGGCCGGGCTTTGTCGTGTCACCAAGACTATGCTCAGCGGACTTTGGGGTCCAGCTTGCCGGCCTCGTAATCCGCGAACATTGCATCCAGGCTCACTGGCTTGATCTTGGAGGCATTACCTGCGGTGCCAAAGGCCTCGTAGCGCGCCACACAAATTGCCTTCATTTCCTTGATGGTTTCTTTCAGATATTTGCGCGGGTCGAACTCGCTGGGGTTCTGCGCAAGGAAACGACGAATTGCACCGGTAGACGCCAGACGCAGGTCGGTGTCGATATTCACCTTGCGCACGCCGTATTTGATACCTTCCACAATCTGCTCAACCGGCACACCGTAGGTTTCCGGGATTTCACCACCAAACTCGTTGATGATCGCCAGCCAGTCCTGAGGCACGCTGGAGCTGCCGTGCATTACCAGATGGGTGTCGGGAATGCGGGCGTGAATTGCCTTGATGCGGTCAATCGCGAGAATATCGCCCGTGGGCGGGCGGGTAAATTTGTAAGCGCCGTGGCTGGTACCACAGGCAATGGCCAGGGCATCAACACCGGTCTTCGCCACAAAGTCCGCGGCTTCTTCCGGGTCAGTCAGCATCTGATCGTGAGACAGTGTACCCTCGGCTCCCACACCGTCTTCCTCACCTGCTTGCCCGGTTTCCAGCGAGCCCAGGCAACCCAGCTCACCTTCCACCGACACGCCGCAAGCGTGGGCCATGTCGACAACCGTGCGCGTTACGTCGACGTTGTAGTCGTAATCCGATGGCGTTTTGCCGTCTTCGCGCAGTGAGCCGTCCATCATGACCGAGCTGAAACCCAGTTGAATAGAACGCTGACACACTGCCGGGCTGGTACCGTGATCCTGGTGCATCACCACCGGGATTTCCGGGAATTCTTCGATGGCCGCCAGAATCATGTGACGCAGGAACGGCGCGCCAGCATATTTGCGGGCGCCTGCAGAGGCCTGCATGATAACCGGGCTGTTGGTTTCACGAGCCGCTTCCATAATGGCGCGGGTCTGCTCAAGATTGTTAACGTTAAACGCCGGGACGCCGTAACCAAATTCTGCGGCGTGATCCAGCATTTGACGCATGCTGATAAGAGCCATAGTGAACTTCCTTTTTAGTCTTTAAAAACTGTGTAATCCGCCCTGCGACATCCAGCGCAGGCCCCGCGCATTAGCCGTTGGCGCGGGCTTCCAGAACAGCCACTGCTGGCAACTCTTTCCCTTCCACATACTCGAGGAAGGCGCCGCCACCGGTAGAGATATAAGACACCTTATCGGTAATACCGAATTTATCAACGGCCGCCAGGGTATCGCCGCCGCCTGCAATAGAGAAGGCATCGGACTCGGCAATCGCACGGGCAATATCTTCCGTACCGTCGGCAAACTGGTCGAATTCAAACACGCCGACCGGACCGTTCCAGATAATGGTGCCAGCATCGCGCAGAATCTCTGCCAATACCGCGGCTGACACCGGGCCGATGTCGAAGATCATATCGTCGTCGCCGATGTTTTCCACCGGACGCAGTGTCGCCGGCTCATTTTCATCGAATTTCTTGCCGGTCATCACATCTGTGGGCAATGGGATATCGCATTTTTCCATCAGCGCCTTGGCCTGAGGGATCAAGTCCTCCTCACACAGAGACTTGCCAACGTTATAGCCGGCCGCCGCAAGGAAGGTGTTGGCAATACCACCACCGACAATCAGCTGATCGACTTTGTCTGACAGCGTTTCGAGCACGGTGAGTTTGGTCGACACCTTGGAGCCACCGACAATCGCCACCATGGGTCGCGCCGGGTTGGCCAGGGCTTTTTCGAGATTTTCCAGCTCGGCCGCCAACAATGGGCCCGCGCAGGCAGTGGGTGCAAACTTGGCCACACCATGGGTCGACGCCTGGGCGCGGTGAGCCGTACCGAAGGCGTCCATCACAAAAATATCACAGAGCGCAGCATAGGCTTTTGCCAGCGCCTCGTCGTCTTTTTTCTCACCGGGATTAAAACGCACGTTTTCCAGCAGCACCAACTGGCCGTTTTCCAGCTCGATACCCTCGCGCCATTCAGCCACCACCGGCACTGGCTGACCCAGTGCTTCGCTGAGGTAATCCGCCACTGGCTGCATCGAAAACTGCTGCTCGAACTCGCCTTCAGTGGGGCGTCCAAGGTGAGACATCACGATCACTTTGGCGCCCTGTTCCAGGGCCAGTTTCAGCGTGGGCAGTGCCGCACGCAGGCGGGCATCGGAGCTGACTTTGCCATCCTTGATTGGCACGTTGAGATCTTCGCGGATCAGCAGGCGCTTGCCAGCCAGGTCCAGATCGCGCATTTTCAGTACGTTCATAGTGCTTCCCGTGTTTTCGCTTGTTTATCCTGTCCGTGCGAGAGCCGCACGCCATCGTGTTATGTCAGTGGACGCCGTTCTCAAGGCCGACCACCGCCGCCAAAATCAATGCAACCAGTGGACCACCATGTCGAGCATGCGGTTGGAGTAGCCCCACTCGTTATCGAACCACGTCAGTACGCTGGCCAATTCATCGGCAACACGCGTCTGTCCGGCATCGACAATCCCCGAGCGCGGATCATGGTTAAAATCACAGGAGGCCAAGGGCTCTTCGCTCATTCCCAGTACACTGCGCAGGCGTCCGCGCGCCGCCATTTGCAACGCCGCATTGATATCGGCGGCACTCACCCGCGACTGCAGCGTCACGCTCATCTCCATCGCCGACACATTGTGGGTGGGAATGCGCACCGCCCGCGCGGCAAAGCGGCCATCCAGCTCGGGCAGAATACGGCCGATGCCCGCCGCCAGACCGGTATCGATGGGGATCATCGACATACCCGCCGCCCGCGTCTTGCGCAGATCCGTGTTGTGATAGGCATCGAGTACGGGCTGGTCATTCATCGCCGAATGAATCGTGGTAATACACCCCGAACGCACACCAAAAGCGCGGTGTAAAACATCAATGACCGGCGCGATACCATTGGTCGTACAGGAGGCGTTGGAAACGATGCGCTGCTCGCTGTCCAATGACTCGTGATTCAGACCGTAAACATAGGTGGGAATACTGGCCTCGCCGGGGTTGGACAGCAGAACATGACGGGCGCCGTTTTCCAGATGCATCTCCAGCTCGCGATGACTCAGGAACTGCCCGCTGCACTCCAGCACCACATCGATATTGTGACGACTCCAGTCCAGTTCGCGCAGCGAACTGTGGTGGGTAACCACAATTTCATCGCCATTGATATGCAGGCTATCGACGCCCTTTTCCACCGTACCGACAAAGCGCCCGTGGGTGCTGTCATAACGGGTCAGGTGGGCGATGGTGTCCAGGTCAGCAGGCTCGTTAATGGCAACAATGCGCAACTGCTCTCGCAGGGGCGACTCATAGAGCGCCCGCAGTACACAGCGGCCAATACGGCCATAACCATTGATCGCCAGTCGGATCATCAGTCGATGCAGTCTTCAACCGCGGCGACCACCGCCTCGGCGGTAATGCCGAAGAACTTGAACAGCTCACCGGCGGGTGCCGACTCACCAAAGCTGTCCATACCCACAATGCGACCATCGAGGCCAACATACTTGTACCAGTAGTCTTTATGAGCCGCTTCCACAGCGACGCGCGCCAGCACATTGCTGGGCAGCACCGATTCGCGGTAGTAAGCATCCTGCTGTTCAAATACATCAGTGCTGGGCATGGAGACCACTCGAACCTTACGACCAGACTGAGCCAGTTGTTCCTGCGCCGCCATCGCCAGTTTCACTTCAGAGCCCGTGGCGATAATAATGGCCTCCGGCTCGCCATCGCAGTCACTCAGCACATAGCCACCGCGGGCAATCGCCGCCACCTGTGCGCTGCTGCGATTCTGGTGGGGCAAGCCCTGACGGGTAAAGATCAATGAAGTCGGGCCATCGGCACGCTCAATCGCCGCACGCCAGGCAACGGCAGATTCCACCATATCGCAGGGGCGCCACAGTGACATATTCGGGGTGCCGCGCAGAGAAGCAATTTGCTCGATAGGCTGGTGAGTCGGGCCGTCTTCGCCCAAGCCGATGGAGTCGTGGGTGTACACAAAAATGCTGCGCTGCTTCATCAGCGCCGCCATGCGCACCGCGTTGCGGGCGTATTCCATAAACACCAGGAAGGTGGCGCCGTAGTTGATAAAGCCGCCGTGCAGGGCAATGCCGTTCATCATCGCCGACATACCAAACTCACGCACCCCGTAGTGCAGGTAGTTGCCGCTGGCATCGTCGGCCGTTATCGCCTTGGAGCCTTTCCACCAGGTCAGGTTGGAACCGGCCAAGTCAGCAGAGCCGCCCAGCAGCTCCGGCAGCATCTCACCAAAGGCATCCAGGCAGAGTTGCGAGGCCTTGCGGGTTGCGACTTCCTTGCCTTCGTCCTGACACTGATAGATAAACGCTTCGGCCTGACGGGAAAAATCGGCGGGCAGTTCGCCACCAACGCGACGGTTGAATTCGGCAGCCAGCTCCGGGTGCGCCGCGGCGTAGGCCTCAAACTTTTCGTTCCAGGCTTGCTCGGCGGCCGCGCCACTGTCGCGGGCGCTCCACTCCGCGTAGATATCGTCGGGGATTTCAAAGCTGCCGTAGTTCCAGCCCAGCGCTTCGCGCGTCAGGGCGATTTCCTCGTCGCCCAGCGGCGCGCCGTGGCACTCTTCTTTGCCCGCTTTATTGGGCGACCCCATGCCGATTACGGTTTTGCAGCAGATCAGCGTCGGCTTGCCTGTCTCGGCGCGCGCCGCTTCGATGGCCGCAGTAATGGCATCGCTGTCGTGGCCATCAACCGCCGGAATCACCTGCCAGCCGTAGGCCTCGAAGCGTTTCGGGGTGTCGTCGCTGAACCAGCCTTCCACTTCGCCATCGATGGAAATGCCGTTGTCATCGTAGAAAGCAATCAGCTTGCCCAGACCCAAGGTCCCCGCCAGCGAGCAGACTTCGTGGGAGATGCCTTCCATCATGCAGCCGTCGCCGAGGAAGGTGTAGGTGTAGTGATCGACCACGTCGTGGCCGTCGCGGTTAAACTGGGCCGCCAGAATTTTTTCGGCCGTTGCCATGCCCACGGCGTTGGCAATGCCCTGCCCCAATGGGCCAGTGGTGGTTTCTACACCGGGTGCATAGCCGTATTCGGGGTGGCCGGGAGTTTTGCTGTGCAGCTGGCGAAAGTTTTGCAGATCGTCGATCGTCAGCTCATAACCGCTGAGGTGCAGCAGCGAGTAAATCAGCATGGAGCCGTGACCATTCGACAGCACAAAGCGGTCGCGGTTGGCCCAGTTCGGGTTGGCCGGATTGTGCTGGAGATAGTCCCGCCACAGCACTTCTGCAATATCCGCCATTCCCATTGGCGCACCGGGGTGACCGGAATTGGCTTTCTGGACGGCGTCCATGCTCAGGGCACGGATAGCGTTGGCAAGGTCGCGGCGAGAGGGCATCGGGAGCTCCTGATACTGTGGTGGCGGCAAAGAGGGCGCTATTTTCCCTTACCCCGGGCCATACAGCAAACCTCTGGAATGTAAAAATGGCCGTGCGGGGCAACAAATCTGCGGATTTGCACACCGACGGCCATCTGCGGAACGCGTTTGGCGGCAATTCGCCGCCGCCCGCTTATTTGAGCTTCTTGTATTTCATACGCTTGGGCGCCGCATTGTTGCCTTTGCGGGCCACGAAGTCTTCGTGATACTCAGTGTAGTTACCCTCGAAGAACACCACCTCGCTGTCGCCCTCATAGGCGAGAATGTGGGTCGCGATCCGGTCGAGGAACCAGCGGTCGTGCGAGATCACCAGCGCGCAACCCGGGAAGTCCAGTAGCGCATCTTCCAGGGCACGCAGGGTTTCCACATCGAGGTCGTTGGAGGGTTCGTCGAGCAGCAAGACGTTGCCGCCTTCCTTCAAGGTGCAGGCCAGCTGCAGGCGACCACGTTCACCACCCGACAGTTCGCCAACGCGTTTCTGCTGATCGCTGCCTTTAAAATTGAAGCGACCGATGTAGGCCCGCGACGGGATTTCATAGCTGCCGATACGCAGCATATCCAGGCCGTCAGACACCGCTTCCCAGACGGTTTTATTATCGTCCAGGGCATCGCGCATCTGCTCTACTGACACCAGCTTGACGGTTTCACCCAGCTCGACGCTGCCGCTGTCGGGCTGCTCCTTGCCGCTGATCATGCGGAACAAGGTCGATTTACCCGCGCCATTACCACCCACAATGCCGACAATCGCCCCCTTGGGGATACTGAAGCTCAGGTCGTTGATCAGCATGCGGTCGCCGTAACCTTTGCTGACATTGTTCAGCTCGATCACCTTGTCGCCCAGACGGGGGCCAGGCGGAATGTAAATCTCGTTGGTCTCGCTGCGGCTCTGGAACTCCTGAGACTGCATTTCTTCAAAGCGGGCCAGACGCGCCTTGCTCTTACTCTGGCGTCCCTTGGCATTGCTGCGCACCCACTCCAGCTCGGTGGCAATGGCGCGCTTGCGCGAGGCCTCGGCTTTGGCTTCCTGAGCCAGTCGCTGCTCCTTGGCTTCCAGCCAGTCGGAGTAGTTACCCTCGTAGGGAATGCCGCGGCCGCGGTCCAGTTCCAGAATCCAGTTGGCGGCGTTATCGAGGAAGTAGCGGTCGTGGGTAATCGCCACCACAGTGCCGGGGAAATCGCAGAGGAAGCGCTCCAGCCAGGCCACTGATTCCGCATCCAGGTGGTTGGTGGGCTCGTCGAGCAGCAGCATGTCGGGATTGGACATCAGCAGGCGACACAGCGCCACACGGCGACGCTCACCGCCCGAGAGCTTGGTGACGTCGGCATCCCAGGGCGGCAAACGCAGGGCATCAGCGGCCACTTCCAGCTTGTGGTCGAGGTTGTGGGCGTCGGTGGCCTGAATAATATCTTCCAGCTCAGCCTGGCGCTTGGCCAGCGCGTCAAAATCGGCATCCGGCTCGGCATAGGCCGCATAGACCTGATCCAACTCTGTCAGCGCGCCTTTGGCTTCGGCAACACCGTCTTCAACATTGCCGCGCACATCCTTGGCGGGGTCCAGCTCGGGCTCCTGTGACAGGTAACCGATTTTGATGCCCGGCTGCGGGCGCGCCTCGCCGTTAAATTCGGTATCGACCCCCGCCATAATACGCAGCAGCGTGGATTTACCCGCGCCGTTCAGGCCGAGTACGCCGATCTTGGCACCGGGGAAAAACGAAAGGGAAATATCGCTGAGAATTTCGCGCTTGGGCGGCACGACCTTACTCACGCGGTTCATGGTGTAAACGAATTGCGCCACGATCACTCCTGATACAGAAACGCCGCGTCAAGCGGCATGAAAACTGAGCGAACGGTACCTAAAGGGCGCCTCAGGCGCAATTCTTTTGCCGGCAAAGCGCGCCTTTCACCCCCAGACAGAATCCTAGCAGGGGGATTTCATCGCTATCAGACAGTCCTGCTCCTGCAGTCGCTGGCGCACCACCGGCTCCAGACGCGTCATGCCCCAGCGCCGTCCCTCAGCAATCGCGGACTCGTCATCCTGCCCTTGCATGGCCGCCCGCAGCGCCATCAGCGCACCGACACGGTTGCCGCTGGCGCAGTGCAACAGCACCGGCTCGTCGCCGATATCGGCCAGCAGCGCATCCAGCGCCTGAGCGTTGGCAAAGCTGATATCCGCCGCCCCGGCGACCGGCAAATTATGGTATTGCATCCCCTCTGCCGTCACGGCTGCCGACTCGTCGTAACCGGCCTGCTCGGCGGCCGGACGCAGATTGATGACATGGCGCACTCCCGACGCCGCAAGGCGCTGCAAGTCCGCCGCCGAAGGCTGGCCGCCCACATAGCGATTCTCCGCGAACATCTCATTCGCACCCCAGCTCAGGGGCGCCACAAGCACTACCAACAGTGCCATCCACATTTTCATTGCAATCTCTCCGCCCGCTCCCGTTGATCAGGTCATTTTAGCAACGAGGCGCAAGGGCAGCAGCTTCATCGCCCAACCCACAGGCACCCACGGCCAAGCGGGCACCTTGGCCTCACCGGGCTCTTTTTCGATGGCTTTCACCAGAGCGCGACAGCCGGTTTCCAGGTCCACCCGCAGCGGCGCTTTTTTCATCTCTTCATTAATCGGCGTGAGAATAAAACCGGGCAGGATACAGCTCACTTTAATCGGCGTACCCAACACATCGGCGCGCAGCCCTTCACTCAGCGTGCGCAGTCCGGCCTTGGTGGCCGCATAGATATTCACCGCGCGAGGCAGGCCGCGCAGCGCGCTCATGGAGGAAATCGTCACCAGATGCCCGGCGTTCTGCTCGCGGAAGATTTCCATGGCCGCCTCGCACTGGGCAATGGCACCAATGAAATTGGTCTCGGCGGTGCGGCGATTGGCATGGAAATACCCAGTGCCCATCGACGCGCCCTTTCCCATCCCGGCATTCACGATCACCCGGTCAAGACTGCCCAATTCTTCACGGAATTCACGGAACACGGTGAACACCTGATCGTAGTCGCACACGTCCAGCGCCTTGATCAGCACGGTGACATTGGGGTGCGCCTTTTCAATATCGGCCCTGATGGCCTCCAGATTCTCCACCCGGCGTGCGCACAGGGCCAGATTACTGCCCTTCGCGGCGAACGCCCGCGCCATTCCCTCACCCAGACCGGAGCTGGCACCGGTGATCAAAATATTTTTTCTAAACATCGCGTCCTCGTTGTGTGGTTATGTCGATGCGGCTGCTATATTTCCCTCACCCTGACACATAGACGATAAAACACGAAATACGCATGAGTGCATCCCCTCTTTTTCTTCCCGTCATTACGCTGGTGCTTTGGAGCCTGGTGATGCTTGCCTGGATGGCCTTAACGCGACTGCCCGCCATCCACAAAGCCGGGCTGCCGCCCTCGGCGGGAGAACGCACTGCCGAGCTGGCCACACTGATGGATAAACGCATTCAGTGGAAGGCCGACAATTACAATCACCTGATGGAGCAGCCCACCCTGTTCTACGCTACCGCGCTGACACTGGCCATGATGGGCTTGGGCGACGGTATCAACCTGACATTGGCCTGGACCTACGTTGTCGCCCGCGTGCTGCACAGCATTGTGCAGAGCACCAATAACTACGTGCCGCTGCGCTTTAGCATTTTCGCCATCAGTACCCTCGCTCTGCTGGCAATGGCGATTAACGCCCTGCGCGCACTGCTGTAATCTTCTCAGGCGCGCTTTTTAGCCATGCGCGACGTGCCTTTCAGCATCACACGACGGTACCAGCTGAAAGGCACGAGACGTTTCAGACGGAACAATCGGCGGCTTTCCGCGTGGGTGAGGATATAGTGGTCGCCGCGCTGCACAGCCTCGAACACGTAATTGGCAATCTCTTCGGCGCCGATTTTGGCTTTGTTCACCAGGCGATTCGTCATACCGGCAGAATCGGCATCTGACGCCCTCGCTGACTCGGCAAGATTCGTCCGGAAGAACGCCGGACAGACCACCGATACGCCAATATTGTCGTCGGCCAACTCCAGGCTCATGCTCTCGGAGATCGCCACCACCGCCGCCTTGGAAGCGCAGTAAGCAGCCATCTTCGGCGGATGAATCAAGCCGGCGAGTGACGCGATATTCACAATGTGACCGTGTCCTTGCTCCTTCATCAGCGCCGTAAACACCTTGCTGCCACGCACCACACCCAGCACATTGATATCCAAGACCCACTGCCAATCCTCCAGCGGCAGCGCATCGATATTTCCGGCAGCGGCCACCCCCGCATTGTTGACGACAATATCCACGCCTCCCCAATGCTCGCGAAGCCAGTCTGCCGCGGCCTGCAAATCCTCTTCACGCTGGACATTGCAAGTGAGAAAGTGCGCCGCTGTTTTCTGCTGCAACGCCGCCAGGGTTTCCTCCCCGCGCTCAGCATGAATATCGCCGATGCACACCGCATAGCCCGCTGCGGCAAAACGCTCGGCCAGCGCGCGCCCCAGACCCGACGCACCACCGGTGATAAAAATGCGCGACTGACCCGTCTTATAGTTATTGCTCATCAAGCGTCTCCTAGCGGTATTTGGCAAATTCAAGGCGGGCGATCAAACTGCGGTGCACGGCATCGGGGCCATCGGCCAGGCGCAGCACCCGCGCCATGGCAAACAGGGCCGCCAGCGGCGTGTCATTGCTCACACCGGCACCCCCGAACAGTTGAATAGCCTCGTCGACCACCTGCTGCATCACGTTCGGGGCAACAACCTTGATCGCGGAGATTTCGCTGAGCGCCTGCATGGCACCCACCTCGTCGATTTTCCAGGCGGCGTACTGAGTCAACAGCCGCGCTTGATCGATCGCAATGCGCAGCTCAGCCACTCGCTCGGGATTGCCACCGAGTTTAATCAAGGGCTTGCCGAAGGCTTCACGGCTCATGCCACGCTGAATCATCAGCTCCAGCGCGCGCTCAGAGGCGCCGATGGCGCGCATGCAATGGTGGATACGGCCGGGGCCGAGGCGTCCCTGAGCGATTTCAAAGCCACGCCCCAGGCCGTGAATGAGGTTATCCATCGGCACCCGAACATTTTCAAACCACACTTCACCGTGGCCACTGGGCTCATCAAAGCCGCCAAACACCGGCAGCATCCGCTTGATGGTCACGCCCGGGGTATTCATCGGCACCAATACCATCGAGTGACGACTGTGACGAGGCGCCTCAGGATCACTCAGCCCCATAAAGATACCCACTTCGCAGCGCGGGTCGCCCACACCGGTGGACCACCACTTTTTCCCGTTCAATACCAGCTCGTCGCCGTCGACGGTAATCGTCGCCTGCATATTGGTGGCATCGGAGGACGCCACGTCGGGCTCGGTCATGAAAAATACCGAGCGAATCTCGGCATTGAGCAAGGGCGTCAGCCACTGGGCCTTTTGTGCCTCGCTGCCGTATTTCCACAACACTTCCATATTGCCGGTATCGGGCGCGTTGCAGTTAAACACTTCCGGCGCAAAATGCGAGCGCCCCATCTGCTCAGCCAGTACCGCGTATTCCGCCACTGACAAACCCGCCCCCAGTTCCGGATCGGGCAAAAACAGATTCCATAAGCCCTGGGCTTTGGCTTTTTCTTTCAGGGCTTCGACTTCCGGAAGCACCTGCCACTGTGTCCAATCTGCACCACGGGGGCTTTCCAGCAGGCCGGGCAACAAGGCCGCTTCCACCGGGGCAATCTCGGTATCGATAAATTGGCGAATCTGATCGCGCAGCGCCTGACAGCGCGGGCTGAGGCTGAAATCCATAGGGTATCCTCCACACAAACTCCACGTACCATAGTCCGCGGCAAAACATCAGTCTAATTTATTTTATAAATCCTTTATTATTCATAAAGCGAATATATTTTACGCCCCGAGAGAAGCCAATGGACCTGAATCTGTTCCGCGTTTTTGACGCTATCTACCGCGCGGGCTCTCTGACCGAAGCGGCTCGCGACCTGCATCTGAGCCAGCCCGCCGTCAGCAATGCCCTCGCCCGCCTGCGCCAACATTTCGACGACCCACTGTTCGTGCGCCGCGGCCGCCAGATCGCGCCAACCCCCCTCGCAGACAGCATAGCCGACGACGTGCAGGCTGCGCTGAGCACACTGCAAGACAGCGTTTATCGAGGGCAACATTTTGACGCCGGTGACTCCCAGCGGCGGTTTGTTCTCGGCTTGGGCGACACCATGGAGTTTTTGCTCCTGCCACCGCTTGCCGGTCACCTGAGCACGGTCGCACCGGGCATTCGCCTTCAAAGCCGACGGCTGCGTCGGGATCAGCTCAGCCGCCACCTGGCCCTGGGCGAGCTGTCACTGGCTGTCGATGTACCCCAGCCCGTCGACGACAGCATTGAGCACGTCCCACTGCGCAGCGAGCCCCTGTGTGTGCTGATGCGGGCCGATCACCCACTGACAGCAGCGTTGACGCTGGAGGCGTATCTCGCGGCGATTCATGTCGGGGTATCCGGGCGCGGAGAGGGCGTGTTATTTGAAGACCGGCAGCTGTTACAGAGAGGCTTGAAGCGGGATGTGCGCATACGCGGACAGAGTTACCACGCCGCCAGTCATGTGGTTGCCGCTTCACATTTGTTGCTCACGCTACCGCGACAGCTGGGCGAGCGCTACGCCAAGCTATTGGGGCTGAGGCTCCATCCACTGCCGCTGGAACTGCCCGCACTCGACATGCATATCTACTGGCACCGCAGTGCTAATGCCGATGCAGGTCATCGCTGGCTGAGGGAACAAATCATGGAGAGAGTGGCGGCGCTTGATGAACAAGCCTAGCGCCGCCTGAGGGGAGAAGCGTGCTTAGTATTCGAGCTGCAGACCGATCGTCAGCCCCGCAATTTCAAAGTAATCCTTATCGACGAACTGGGTGTATTCCATGTTCACAATCACCGGCGACTCCGGCCAGGAGATATTCAGGCCCAAGCCATAGCTGACATCACTTTTCTTTCCAGAGATAGACTGGCCAGCACCCGATGCATTCATTTCGACCTTGCTGCGCCCCACCACCAGATAGGGATACAGGCGCTCGGTCACCGGCATGCCTGCCCTCAGGTACGCACCGACCATGTGGTCAAGTTCCAGGGTCGCGATATTCATGACCGTCTCATCGTCAAAACCTTGCGTATATCGCAACTCTAGCGCGAAATTCTCGTTAATCAGGGCACCAAAGGTGACGCCGACAGACGACAAGTCCGCATCGATCGATGACTCTGAGTATTCCAGATGTGAGTACGACGCACCCACATAGACCACGGGCTCCGGTTCATAGGCATAAACGGCGCTGGAAAGCAGGCACAGGCAAGCGAGGGGAGCGAGTCCTTTCATGGTTCAATTCCTTTTTTACAAGCTGACAGAATAATGCTGAGACATAGCCTAGCGACCATGGCTCAGAAACCTATTGGCATTAATACTTAGGCCTGCGCGAAAGCTTTTGCCTGCTTCGCTGATGGGAGAGACTAGCCTCTCAGAATTTCGATATACAACTGCGAGGACCCCGACAGCGAATTCGCCACCAGACAGTTGCGCTCGGCTTTCTCCAGCAACTGCGTGGCTTGCTCTTCGTCGACGTCTGCCGCCACCGTCAGGCTGACAAACACTTCAAATTCGGTGAAGCAGACCTTGCGCTCCTGCTTGTCCAGTTTGCCCTCGGCCCGGCAGTCCAGCGCCAACCAGTCAAACTTGGCCGCCTTGGCAACCGCTTTAAAGCTCAGTACAAAACAATCGGCCACCGCCGCCATCAACAGGGTTTCCGGCGACCACTTGTCACCGGGACCCCCGAACTCAGCAGGTGCATCCGAGGAGATATTGCTGAGCCCGTCGGATTTGAGGGTAACGTCGCCCTCGCTTTCGGCGCTCGCGCAAACATAGTAACGATGGGGAAGTGCTTGCATGAATGAATCCTCCTTTTCCTTCATTACAGCCCGGATTGAGCTGGCAAACCTTGCGCTGGATCAAAGACCTGCCCGCTGCTCAGTGTGCGGGCACCAAGCCGCCGCAAATCTGCGCCGATAACCAGCGGCGGCGCACCTCTCGATCAGCCAATCGGTCGCTGGGATAGCGTAGCAGGCTGTGGTTGTTGCGATGAACCCACTCGGCCAATTGATAGGCGTCCAAGCCATTGCTGAGCCGCCCCTGGGCATCCGCCAGCGGATTGAAGAGATGCTCAAACTGGCAAATAGCCGCCTGCAGGCCAACCTCCGTCTGCGACACCGCGAGGCCGTCATCGAATGCCCCGAGGTCCAGATACAGCTGCACCCGCGGGTCGCTGGCAATGTCAAACTGATAGAGGAGCATGCCCTCAATCAACCACTCGTCCAAGCGCTCAACATGGGTGAGCTGCGCGGCAATCTCGGCCCAGTGCCGACGAATATTGCGCAGTGAAGCACCGTCGAACAACGCCTTGCGGTCCTTGAAATGACGGTACACGGTCATCCTCGACACACCCGCCCGCTCGGCCACATCAGCGAGGGTGGTTTTTTGCAGTCCGTACTGTGCAAAGCACTGTTCTACGGCATCAAGGATGGCTTCCCTGAGATGCTGGTTTGACACATTTCTCTCCCCTAGAAGACCGCGCAAATTAGCAGCCCCCGCAGTATTTCTCAAACATCAGCCGATGCAGAACATCAATAACGTTAGTTACATGTTACACATATTGTATTATGTAACAAGCTCGCTTATGCTGGCTCTGCTTAACGAGGTTTGCCAATGCCCGATACTGGCGCCACGGGCGTGGCAAGCACTGACTGGCGCCATAGAGAGATAAGAAAAATGACGAAGCACCCCTACCGCATGCTGACATTGGGACTGTTACTCAGCCCAGCCACCACACTGGCCGCGACGGCACAGATTGAAGAAGTCGTCGTCACCGCACAAAAGCGCAGTGAATCGGCCCAGGAAATTCCGATTGCCATCAACGCCTATGGCAGCGACGCACTGGAAATGAAGGGCGCCAACGATATCAGCGGACTGGCCACCACCGTTCCCGCGCTGACCTTTGCCCCCTACCCCTCCTCCAGTGGCGCGCTGATTCTGTTCATGCGCGGCCAAGGCGCAAACGACGTCGGCCAGATCACCAAGGAAGGCGCTATCGGTATGTACATCGATGGCGTTTACATGGCGCGCCCGCAGTCCTCGAGCATGGATCTCGCAGACATTGAGCGTATCGAAGTGCTGCGCGGCCCCCAGGGCACGCTATACGGACGCAACACCACGGGCGGCGCCATCAATATTCACACCCGCAAACCCAGCGGGGAATTCGCCTTCAAAGAACAGCTCACCATCGGCAACCAGGGGCGTCTGCGCAGCCTGACTACGATAGACCTTCCCGCAGTGGGCGATGTCTCCGCCAAACTGTCCTATGTGCGCAGCAGCAAGGACGGCTATGTCCGCAACCGGGGCGGTAATGACTATGGTGAACAGGATCAACAGGGGGCTCGCCTCGCCCTGCGCTGGGATATCAGCGACACGCTGAGTGCCGACTATGCGTTTGAAATAGGCGATTCGGAAGATACCCCCATTTATTACCAGAACGACCTGCTGGCAGGCCCGAACTACCCCACCAGCCCTCACACCAAAACACCGCGCCGGGCGAACCTGCCCACCAGCACCACCGACTTCAACGGCCACTCACTGACCCTGAGCTGGGATCTGAGCGAGAATGTCTCTGTGAAGTCGATCTCCGGTTACCGGGAGCTGGATACCCGCTATTTCCAGGACTATCTGAACGCCGCCTTCGTTGTCGGCTACTACGAAACCGATGACTCTATCGACAGCCACCAGTGGTCGCAGGAATTCCAGATCGTCGGCTCGGCCCTGGATGCTCGCCTGGAATATGTCGCGGGCGTGTACTACTTCGAAGAAAAAGCCAACCACCGCCAGCGTATCTGGCTGCAGGACTTGCAGGACGATTTCGATCCCGGCAACAACTTTCCCGCACCTCACGACATGCTGTACGACCGCTACGTGAACGCCGACACCAACTCCCAGGCGGTGTACAGCCAGGTCAGCTACACACCCATGATTCTGGGAGACCGGCTCACGCTGACCGCAGGTCTGCGCTACACCGAGGATGAGCGCGACGGTATCCGCGACTATCAGGCCACCATTCTCAATTTCAACACGGTAGTCCCGATCGAAAACGGCACCCGCAACGCCGTTTCTTACAGCAGCACCGACCCGATGCTATCCGCCAATTACCAGTTAACTGATGACGCCAGCGTCTACGCCAAAGTCGTTACCGCTTACAAATCCGGCGGTTTTGCCGAATCCAGCGGCGACTTCACCATCGACTATAACCCCGAGGAAATCACCTCCTACGAACTGGGACTGAAGTCCTACTGGCTGGATCGCCGCCTGCGCGTCAACGTGGCGGCATTCAGCTCTGACTACGAAGAAATGCAGCTCGACCTCTCACCGGACCCGGCGCAAATTGCGGTAGTGAATACCTACAATGCAGGCACCGCCGAGGTCAGCGGCCTGGAGCTGGATATTCTCGCCCAGCTTACCGCGCAGCTGTCCGTCTCGCTGGACTACGCCTACCTCGACTGGAGCATTGATGAGGTTAACCATCCGGTCAGTGGCCAGGATATTTCCGAGCAGTTTGTGCTGCCCTATGCGCCGGAAAATGCCTACACCGCCAGCCTCGATTACCAGTTTGGCGAAAGCTCGCTGGGGGATTTCTGGCTGAATCTGAGCTATAGCTGGCAGGACAGCCACTATGCCACCGCCGGCACCGGTGCCAGCGCGCAGCAGAAAGCGTTTTGGGAAATCGACAGCTACGGTCTGCTTAATGCCCGGCTCACGCTGACCGCCGCGGCCGTAAAAACCGGCGAGCTGCGACTGGCCCTCTGGGGTAAAAACATTCAGGACAAGGACTATGTCAGCCACCGCTTCACGGCGGGCGCCGGCTCCACCATTGCCTACAATGAACCCCGTAGCTTTGGGCTGGACATCATCTACGAATTTTAAGGGGCGCCAACAATATGGATAGCAAAGAACTGAAACGACGCAGTCTGCTGAAAGGCAGCCTGCTCGGCGGCCTCGCCGCTGCCAGCGGTGCTCCGGCGCTGGCGGCCAGCAAGGTTCCTTCCGACGAGCACTGGGACGACGAGTACGATGTAATTGTCATCGGCTCGGGCACCGGTCTGCTGGCCGCGCTGATGGCGGCCAAGGTCGGCAAACGCGTACTGATTGTGGAAAAAAACAGCGCCCCCGGCGGAAACAGTATCGTCTCCGGCGGCGTACTGTGGATCCCCAATAACCGCGTGATGCAGCGCGAGGGACTTCGCGATAACCGCGACGCCGCGCGGCGCTACATTGAAAAACTCAGCCAGGGGCAGTCCAGCGACGAACTGATCGATGCTTTCATTGATAACGGCCCAGACATGCTGGATTACCTGGAAGCCAACACCGCCATGACCTTTCGGGTCTCGAAGCTGATGGGTGACGTCGCCGACTACCACCCCGAGTGGCCCGGCGCGCTGCGCAAAGGTCGCTCCGTGGAACCGGTCCAGCCGCAAGTCGCGCTGGCAGGAGGCATTCTGGTCGGCGATATGCTGCAGGCCGCGCTCGCCGCCGGCGCGACCCTGCTCACCGACTGCCCCGCCGAGGCGCTGCACAGCGTACAGCAGGAAGAGGGTCAACGCCGGGTTACCGGCGTCAGTATTCGCCGCGACGGTCGCCCACAGAAAGTGCGCGCCAGGGAGGCCGTGCTGATGGCCAGCGGTGGCTTCGAACGCAACTGGGAAATGAAAAAACACTTCCTGCGCGGCCCCTCACCCTACACACTCGGCACCGAAACCAATACCGGTGACGGCATCCGTATGGGTATGGCACTGGGCGCAGCACTCAGCAACATGAATGAAGCCTGGGGGCTGAGTGTGTACAAGGGCGACGCCGAGGCCAATGGCCAGAGCCGCGGCGGCATTTCCCTGTCAGCCCAGATCGAGCGGCGTAACGCCGGCTGCATTGTGGTCAACCGTCACGGTCAGCGCTTCTGCAATGAAGCCGCCGACTACGACGTCACATGGCGCAGCTATCACGATTGGGAAAACTGGGGCGACCTGGGCTACCGCAACTTGCCTGCGTTCCAGCTGTTTGACCAGGGCTATCGCGAACACTATCCACTCGCCGGACGCGCTGCTGACGAGGCCCTGCCGGACTGGGTTCAGCAAGCGGATACGCTTGAGGCACTGGCTGACAAGCTGGGTATAGATGCCGGTGGCCTGACGGCGACGGTCGAACGCTTTAACCGCTTTGCCGCCGAGGGCAAAGACCCGGATTTCCATCGCGGCGAAAGCGCTTACGATACCTACGGCTCCGGTGATCCGCGCAGTACACTGGGCCCTCTCAGCAAAGGCCCGTTCTACGGTGCAGAGGTTTCACCGGCCGATATCGGCACCTGCGGGGGCTTGAAAGTGAACGGCAAGGCGGAGGTTCTGGATGTTTTCGACCAGCCCATTGCCGGGCTGTACGCCTCGGGCAATACGACCGGCGTCGGCTCACCCGGCGCACTCTACGGCGGCGGTGGCGGCACCCTTGGCCCGGCGCTGACCTTTGCCTATATTGCCGGCCGGCAGCTTAGCGGCTAAGACCGGCAAAATCCCGTCCCCTAAAACGAAAAAGCCGCGCAATTGCGCGGCTTTTTAACATCTACTCACTGAAGATTAGCTCAGCGGGTAGTGCTCCGGATACGGCAACAATGCCACACCGCTATCGACAGCAGCGCGGGCAACTGCAGCGGCCACCTGTCCCAGCAGGCGGCGATCTACAGGTTTAGGAATAATGTATTCGGGGCCGAAGCTCAGTTCACCACAGTTACAGGCGTCCACCACGACCTGCGGAACATCTTCTTTCGCCAGTTCGCGAATGGCGTGCACCGCCGCCACTTTCATTGCTTCGTTAATCTCGGTGGCACGTACATCCAATGCACCACGGAAAATAAACGGGAAGCCCAATACATTGTTGACCTGATTGGGGTAGTCGGAACGGCCCGTTGCCATAATCAGATCGTCGCGTACGGCTTTTGCCAGCTCCGGCTTGATCTCCGGGTCCGGGTTTGAACAGGCAAACACGATGGGGTTTGGCGCCATCGCCCGAAGATTTGCTTCGCTCAGCAAGTCTGCGCCAGACAGGCCGACAAAGACATCGGCGTCCAGAATAGCGTCTTCCAGGGTGGTCGGGCCGCTGCCGTTGGCAAACTCTTCCTTGTACTCGTTCAAGCCTTCACGCCCCGGAGTAATCACACCCCGACGGTCGAGCATAAACAGATTGGCCTTGTCCGCCCCCAGGCTCACCAGCAGACGCATACAGGCGATGGCCGCCGAGCCGGCACCCAGACAAACAATGCGGGCTGTCTCGATGGATTTACCCTGAATTTCCAGTGCGTTCAGCATACCCGCTGCGGTCACGATAGCCGTGCCGTGCTGGTCGTCGTGGAAGACGGGGATATTGCACTGCTCGATCAGAATCCGCTCAATTTCAAAGCACTCAGGCGCCTTGATATCTTCAAGATTAATACCGCCGAAGGTGTCGGCAATACGGCGCACGGTGTCAATAAACGCCTGCGGATCTTCTGCATCCACTTCGATGTCGATGGAGTCGATATCAGCGAAACGCTTGAACAGCAGCGCCTTGCCTTCCATTACCGGCTTGCTCGCTGCCGGGCCAAGATCACCCAAACCGAGAATGGCACTGCCATTGGAGATGACCGCGACCAGATTGCCCTTGCTGGTGTACTTGTAGGCGTTGAGTGGGTCTTTAGCGATCTCGCGCACCGGCTCCGCAACGCCCGGGCTGTAGGCCAGCGACAGGTCGTATTGGGTTTCGGCGGGCTTCGTCAGGCTGATGCCGATCTTGCCTGGCGTTGGAATCGAGTGATAATCCAGAGCCGCCTGCTTAACATCTTTAGACATCGTCATGCTCTCGGTTTGTGCTTAAAAAGGGGGGCGGAACGCTTTTCTGTTGTTGTGCTGCGCTCTCGAAGGCGAGAAATCATATAGAAAACTCCCTGTACTCACAAGCCGGACGCCCCGACAAAGCCTGCAAGTTCAGTCTATTCAGCGAGAGTATTTACTTCGCCCGTCCTCGCTCAAACGGGGCATCCAGCGCATCATCGCCGGATGGCGCAGATCCATCTTCAGCGATGCAAACCCCGGCTTGGCCCGACGGCTGCGCAGCCAGCCCCGAAGCTCTACCTCTCGGCCAGGCCACTGCTGCCAATCCTCATTGCCGAAATACGGCCAGTCCGACTCGGCAATTTTGATGACCACATCGCCATCTAAATCTACCCATACCGCGTGACGGCTGTGCGACACGGACTCGACTCGCCCCGTCATCACCACAAAGCCCTGGTCCTTTGCCGTGGCGGCCCGCGATGCCAGCAGTGGTGTATTCCAGAGTCCCCGCGACTGTTCTCTGGCCGCTTCCTCAGCACGCCACAGGCAGTCGTCTGACCGCCAGCGGGGCGGCACCACAACCGCACGCGCCAGACCTTTGCTCAGCAAGGTCTCTCCCACATGGCCGCCATCCTGCCGGGTAAAAACTTCGGCGAGCACACGGCCATAACGGTCGTGACAATAGGCCTGTAAGTAAACGACCTCCCGGTCCTTCAACTGCGCCTGCAACGCCTGCCTGGCTTCTTCAGCCAATGGCTCGGCGGGGCGACCGTCCCGCCTCAGCTCCGGGGCGTTGATACCCAGCAGCCGCACACGCTGACCGTTGCTGAGACGCAGGCTGTCACCGTCCGTCACCGCAGCCAGACCCACACTCCGCACGTCGCCGAGCGGTTTGCAGTCGGCAGCCAGACCGCCCGTGAACAGCAGGCCCAATACAAAAATGCCCGGACGCAAAGGCCCGGGCATTTTTTTTGTGGCTGGCGTTGTAGCTGGCACTGCCACTGTCGGCCTACCCAATCCGGGCAAGCGACTCAAGCGCTTAGCTTTTAACGCCACCGCGATTGCCAAAACGCTTGCGGAAACGATCAACACGGCCGCCGGTATCCAGCATTTTTTGCTTGCCGGTGTAGAACGGGTGGCAGGCTGAACACACGTCAACGTGCAGGTCTTCGGCCAGAGTGGAACGTGTCTGGAAGCTGTTACCACAGCTGCAAGTCACGTTGATGTCTTCGTACTTCGGATGGATATCGGCTTTCATCAATGAATCCTCTTCAGGCGCCGCCACCCGATCTCTTGCCGGGCACCGCGCTGGGCTGATGCTGGGTGGTTGTCATACGCGCCCCTATTGGCATCGCACAACTGAACAAAAAACCACCGAAAAACAGGCCGCGCATATTAGCAGAACTGGGCGCATAAGCAAGCACCGCCGGGCATTGCGGCGAAATAACTGCCCCCACACCGTCGCAATTCTTATACACTGGCGCTTTTGCCTTCAGAGAACCATGGCCGACACGCTGGTTTCCATCGCCATCCCCTGCCCTCTGCGCCGCCATTTCGATTATCTGTGGCCCGACACATTGGGCTGCGCGCCGCAACCTGGCCTGCGAGTACGGCTACCGTTTGGTCGTCGCGAGCTTGTGGGCGTGGTCCTGGGTAAAAGCGAGGGCAGCCAGGTAGATACCGCCAAGCTCCGCGCTGTGAGCGAGGTGCTGGACGACAGTCCCAGCCTGTCGGCGGAGCTGCTGGCACTGGGGCGCTGGGCGGCGCGCTACTATCACCACCCCATCGGCGATTGCCTGCATCAGATGCTGCCCGTAGCCCTGCGCCGAAACACGCCGCCCGCCGACGCCAAGCCACAGCACTGGCAATTGGCCGACGGGGCCGAACTCGAACACATCCCCGCCCGCGCCGCAAAGCAGCGCGCCCTCTTTACAGCCTTTGTCGAACAGCCAGTCCTGAGCCGGGACGACATTCGGGAGCAGGGTTTCAGCGACGCGGTTTTTCGCGCACTTCGGGAGCAGGGCTTACTGGTAGCCGCCGCAAACCCATCGCCGGCCAACCCGGAACAGCCGCCAACACTCAACGAGGAACAGCGCGCCGCCCTCGCCAGTATTCGCGACCAGCAAGACCAGTTCAGCCGCTTCTTGCTGGACGGTATAACCGGCAGCGGCAAGACCGAGGTCTACCTTCAAGCCATCGCCGCCACGCTGGCACGGGGTCAGCAGTGCCTGGTACTAGTACCGGAAATTGGGCTTACCCCGCAAACCTTGCGGCGCTTCGAGCGCCGTTTCCCCGGCCGGGTCGTTGCCATGCATTCGGGGATGAGCGACGGCGATCGGCTACGCCACTGGCAAGCCGCCCGTCGCGGCGATTGCGACATTGTGCTGGGCACCCGCTCGGCGATTTTTGCCGAACTGCCAAGGCTGGGACTGGTAATCGTCGACGAGGAACACGACAGCTCCTACAAACAGCAGGACGGCTGGCGCTACAGCGCCCGCGACATTGCGGTAAAACGCGCCGCCGACCACCAATGTCCGGTCATTCTGGGCAGCGCCACCCCCAGTCTCGACAGCCTGCACAATGCCGACCAGGGGCGCTACCAACTCCTGCGCCTGACCCAGCGCGCCGGCAACGCCCAACAGGCACCGATTCGGCTGCTGGATATCCGCCAACAGCCGCTGCATGAAGGATTGAGCGATGCTCTGCTCCACGCCTGCGAGCAGACCCTTGCGGCGGGCAATCAGGTACTGCTGTTCCTCAATCGCCGCGGCTTCGCTCCCACGCTGCAATGCCACTGCTGCGGCTGGATTGCCGACTGCACCGCCTGTGATGCACGCATGACCGTGCACTATCGTCGGCGCCAGTTGCGCTGCCACCACTGCGAAGCGGTGCGCGCGATGCCCGAAAGCTGCCCGGACTGCGGCAATAGTCAATGGATTTACGACGGACCGGGTACCGAGCGGCTGGAATTATTTTTGCAAAAACGCTTCTCTCAGCCGGTATTGCGCATCGATCGCGACACCACGGCCAATCGCGGCGCCATGGCAGATCTGGTGGAAGAAGTGAACGCCGGCGAACCCTGCATTCTGGTGGGCACTCAGATGCTCGCCAAAGGCCATCATTTTCCGGCAGTCACGCTGGTGGGCATTATCGACATGGATGCGGGACTGTTCAGCAGCGACTACCGCGCCATCGAAAACAGTGCGCAACTGCTGTTACAGGTCGCGGGCCGGGGCGGGCGGGCCGACCGCCCCGGCGAAGTCCTGCTGCAAACCCACTGCCCTGCTCATCCGGTATTGCATAGCCTGAGCCAGCAGGGCTATCGCGCCTTTGCGGCAACACAGCTCGCCGAGAGACGCTTGCTGGAACTGCCGCCCTTCAGTTTCAGTGCGGTGATTCGCTGCGACGCGCCCCATTTGCACGACGCGGAGCAGTTCCTGCAACAACTGCGCGGAGCACTGTCGCCCCCGGAACCCGGCTGGCAGCTGATCGGCCCGCTGCCTGCACCCATGACTCGTCGCGCCGGCCGCTACCGCGCCTCGCTGATCTTACAGGCCGAGCAGCGGGGGCAACTGCACCGCCAGTTACAGCACGCCTGCACGGTGGCCGAAGCGCTGGGCCAACGCTCGCTGCGCTGGTCGGTAGACGTGGATCCCATCGAACTGTTCTGACGGTGGCAGACTGCCGCCGGAACAGCGATAATACGCGACCCTGTTTCCCCCATATTCCAAGAGAGCTCGAACCGACATGAAAGATATCGTCGCCGCGTTGATTGATCAGGCGCTTACCACTTTGCGCAGCACGGCCGACTGGCCGGCAGATTTGCAGCCGGCGATTCAGATCGAGCGATGCAAGGACAAAAGCCACGGCGACCTGGCCTGTAATGTCGCGATGATGCTGGCCAAACCACTGCGCAGCAATCCCCGCGCCATCGCCCAGCAAATTGTCGACGCCCTGCCCGCCAGCGACGACGTGGTGAAGGTGGAAATCGCCGGCCCCGGCTTTATCAACTTCTTTATGGATGAGGCGGCCAACTTCAAAGTCATTCGCGACATTCTCAGTCAGGGTGAACATTACGGCCGCGGCGCGCCGAAAAAATCGCGGGTGCAAGTGGAATTTGTCTCCGCCAACCCCACCGGACCACTGCATGTGGGCCACGGTCGCGGCGCCGCCTACGGTGCCAGCGTCGCCGATATGCTGGAAGCAGCGGGTTATACCGTGGAGCGGGAATACTATGTGAACGATGCGGGCCGCCAGATGGACATCCTCGGCACCAGCGTCTGGCTGCGCTACCTCGAGGCCTGCGGCGAAACCCTCACTTTCCCCAGCAACGGCTACCAGGGTGACTACATTGCCGACTACGGCCGCGAGCTGCTGGCCGAACACGGCGAACGTCTGCGCCACTCGGCAACCGACGTGTTTGACGGCGTTTGCGACGACGCACCTGCCGGTGGCGACAAAGAAAAGCACATCGACGACCTGATCAACCGGGCCAAAACCCTGCTCGGCGACGATTACCAGATCGCCTTCGACAAAGGCCTGAACGCCATTCTCGGCGATATTCGCGAAGATCTGGCCGAATTCGGCGTGCATTATCAACAGTGGTTCTCTGAGCGCAGACTGACCACCGATCCGGATCAGGTCAGCCGCGCCATCACCCGCTTGCAGGACAACGGCTTTATTGAAGAGCGCGGCGGTGCGCTGTGGTTCCTGTCCACCCGCTTCGGCGACGACAAGGACCGCGTAGTGCGCCGCGACAATGGGCAGACCACTTACTTTGCGTCAGATATCGCCTATCACCTCAACAAATTCGAGCGCGGCTTTGATCGCGTCATTAACATCTGGGGCGCCGACCACCACGGCTACATCGCCCGCGTGAAAGCCGCCCTGCAAGCGCTGGAAATCGACCCCGAGCGCCTGGTGGTGCGGCTGGTGCAGTTTGTCTCACTCTTTCGCGGCAATGAACAGGTGCAGATGTCCACCCGCTCAGGCTCTTTTGTTACCCTGCGCGAACTGCGTGACGATGTAGGCAACGACGCGGCGCGCTTCTTCTACATCATGCGCAAAGCCGATCAGGCCACGGATTTCGACCTGGAGCTGGCGAAGTCAGAAAGCAAAGACAACCCGGTGTATTACATTCAGTACGCCCACGCCCGCGTCTCCAGCATTTTGCGCAAACTGACCGAGGCCGGTGATCAGTGGCAGGCGGAGAATGGCCTCGCCAATCTTTCGCGACTGGATCAGGACGTGGAACGCGAGCTGCTGGTCAAACTGACCCGCTACCCGGAAGTACTTGCCAGCTCGGCCGAGCAGTTTGAGCCACATACGCTGGCACACTACCTGCGTGAACTGGCAGGCGACTTCCACAGCTACTACAACGCCCATAAAATGCTGGGCGAGGATGCCACCCTGCGCGACGCAAGACTGGCCCTGTCGGTTGCCGTGCAACAGGTACTGCGCAATGGATTGCAATTGTTGGGCGTTTCGGCCCCCGAGGAAATGTAAACATGGCCACCGCCAAGAAAAAACGTCCCACCCGAGGCGCAACGCGGAGCCCCGAGAAGAAGGGCATGCCCGCCTCGGTGATGCTCGGTACCGGCTTTATCGCCGGGGTACTGAGTACCGTACTGGTGTTCAATATGATGAACGAGCGCGCCCCAAGCGCGCCGGAAAAGAATACGCGCGCGGAAAAAGTCGAGCCGGCACCGCCCGCCGAAAAGACCACCACGACCAAATTTGATTTCTTTACCGTGTTGCCGGAGCGCGAGGTCATTGTTCCCGACGAAACGCCGCAACCTGCTCGCAAACCCAAAGTGGTCGCCAATGAGGCGCCACCGCCCGAAGATGACAGCAAGCGCTTCCAGACTGGCGAACGCTATATTCTTCAGGCGGGCTCGTTCCGCAACAATGAAGATGCCGACCGCCGCCGCGCGCAGATTCTGCTACTGGGGCTTGATGCCAAAGTCGAACTGGTGGAAGCCAATGGCGACCGCTGGCACCGGGTCTACGTCGGCCCGTTCCTGACGCACAACACGCTGTCCAGCGCTCGATCCAAGCTGATTAACGAGAGCATCGATACCCTCGTCATCCGTCAGAAGACGCCCTGACCACGCCTTTTATCACTCTTTGATCGGCAGCGTCGCCTTGAAATTTAAAGGCGGCGCCCTCATTGATAGCCATTCAAGCCGGTCCAGCATCGGCCAAGCCGTTTTCATCTCAAAGAAGGAGTCCCGCGTGGAACAGTTTCGCGGCACCACTATTCTCTCCGTGCGTCGGGGCAACAGCGTCGTTGTCGGTGGCGATGGGCAAGTCACCATGGGTAATACCGTTATGAAGGGCAACGCCCGCAAGGTGCGGCGCCTGTACAACGACCAGGTGCTGGCGGGTTTTGCTGGCGGCACCGCCGATGCCTTTACCCTGTTCGAACTGTTTGAAGCGCAACTAGAAAAATACCAGGGCAAGCTGGTTCGCGCCGCCGTAGAGCTGGCCAAGGCCTGGCGCAGCGAGCGCTCGCTGCGCCAGTTGGAAGCCCTGCTGATTGTTGCCGACAAGGAAACCACGCTGGTGATCAGTGGCAACGGCGATGTGATTGAACCCGAAGACAATATGATCGCCATTGGCAGCGGCGGCTCTTTCGCCACCGCCGCCGCCCGCGCGCTGATGGACAATACCGAGCTGGGCGCCCGGGACATTGTCGAAAAAGGTCTGGATATCGCCGGCGACATTTGCATTTACACCAACCACAATCGCCGCATCGAAACCCTAGAATACTGAGGCCGGACAACCGGCGCATGGAGTCATCATGTCAGTCATGACACCCCGAGAAATCGTTCACGAACTCGATAAACATATCGTCGGCCAGCAAGACGCCAAGCGCGCTGTGGCCATCGCCCTGCGCAACCGCTGGCGCCGTATGCAGCTCAGCGATGATCTGCGCAGCGAAATCACCCCCAAGAATATCCTGATGATTGGCCCCACCGGGGTCGGCAAAACCGAAATTGCCCGCCGCCTGGCCAAACTCGCTAACGCCCCCTTTATTAAAGTGGAAGCCACCAAGTTCACCGAGGTGGGCTACGTGGGCCGGGATGTGGAATCTATCATTCGCGACCTGGTCGACGTCTCATTGAAGCTGCACCGCGAGCAGGCGATGGAGCAAGTCTCTCACCGGGCACAAGATGCCACCGAAGAACGCATTCTCGATGCCCTGCTGCCGCCCGCACGCGGCGAGGGCGAGACCGACCGAGACAGCTCGACCCGGCAGATATTCCGCAAGAAGCTGCGCGAGGGGGAGCTGGACGACAAGGAAATTGAGGTCGAGATAAGCGCGACGCCCATGGGCGTGGAGATCATGGCCCCTCCCGGCATGGAGGAGATGACCAACCAGTTGCAGGGGATGTTCTCGCGTATGGGCGGCGACCGCAAAAAGACCCGCCGCATGACCGTAAAAGCCGCATACAAGCAGATTCAGGACGAAGAAGCCGCCAAACTGGTGAATGAGGACGAGCTCAAAGCCCGCGCGATCGAGGCCGCCGAGCAGAACGGCATCGTCTTCATCGACGAGATCGACAAGGTCGCCAAACGTCAGGAAAGCGGCGGTGCCGACGTCAGCCGCGAAGGTGTACAGCGCGATCTGCTGCCATTGATAGAAGGCTGCACGGTCAGCACCAAGCACGGCATGATCCGCAGCGACCATATTCTGTTCGTGGCCTCAGGCGCCTTCCACCTCAGTAAACCGTCCGATCTGATTCCGGAGTTGCAGGGCCGCCTGCCGATCCGCGTAGAACTGTCAGCCCTCACCCCGGATGACTTCGAGCGCATTCTCAGCGAGCCTCGCGCCTCCATTACCGAGCAATATCAGGCACTGCTGGCCACCGAGGGGCTGAAAGTAGAGTTCACCGCAGACGGTATTCGCCGCATTGCCGAAACAGCTTGGGAAGTGAACGAGCGAACCGAGAATATCGGCGCCCGCCGCCTGCACACCGTGATGGAGCGACTGCTGGAAGAAGTCTCTTTCAGCGCAGGAGACAGTGGCGACAGCCTGACTATTGACGGCGCCTATGTCGACAAGCAGCTCGGCGAGCTGTCTCAAGATGAAGACCTGAGCCGCTTCATTCTATAAGCCAACGAGGTCGACATGGCGAACGTGCCGCAGCAGATCAAGCTACATCGCAAATCCCGCGAGCTATCCCTGCACTACAAGGATGGCCGTGAACACCGGCTGCCTGCCGAATTCCTGCGGGTATATTCCCCTTCGGCAGAAGTTCGGGGGCACGGTCGCGGCCAGGAAGTGTTGCAAACGGGCAAGCTGAACGTGGAGATTATCGATGTGAAAGCGGTGGGGAATTATGCCCTGCAGCTGATTTTCGACGACGGTCACGACAGCGGCATTTATTCTTGGGATTATCTGGAAGAACTGGCCGACCGGCAGTCAGTACTGTGGAAAACCTATCTGCAGAGACTTAATGAGGCCGGCGCCAGTCGCGATCCGGACGAACAGATTGTTACCCTGTTCGACCCGGCCGCCAAACCCCATTAATCGCGCAAACAGATGGCTGGACGCAGGTTAACGCCGCCATCTTCTTCGAGCACACCAACATTCATACCGGTCGTGTTTTCTACCACCACCAGTGGCGGCTGAAAGCGCGGACGGCGAATAAATTTGATTTGCCAGCCGAAGTTTTCGATACGACGAAGGGCTGCCCGCTGCGAATCGGTCAGCAGCTCTTCGAGATTAGCTGGCACAGGCTCAACACCAATGCGCTTCTCTTCCATCATGGCAACTCCTGTCAAAGAACGGTTCTCTTACTGCGCCCACATTACACCGGCCCAAACCAGCGCTGCAGCAGGGATAAACCCTATTGACAGGTGTTAGACAATGGCTCAGAGGTTCTCCTCGGCGAATGCGGCCAAGCGCGAACGCTCAATACCATTCACATGCATAATGCCCGCGTGGGGGAAGTTTTTACTCTTTTCAACCAGATAGGTCAGGCCCGAGGTCAGCGGGGAGATGTACTTGTTATCGATCTGGGCAAGGTTGCCCAACACGACAATCTTCGAGTTGGCTCCGACCCGGGTAATGATGGACTTCAACTGAAACTGCGTCAGCCCCTGCGCTTCGTCAATCACGATATAGGCATTATTGAATGAGCGACCGCGCATGAAGTTAAGCGATTTAAACTGGATATTGGCCTTATCTTTAACGTAATCGATACTGCTGAACGGCGACTCATCCGTACCGTGCAGCACCTCCAAGTTATCGTCAAACGCCGCCAGCCAAGGCGCCATTTTCTCTTCTTCGGTACCCGGCAGGAAGCCGATATCTTCAGCAATCGGCGGCGTCGATCTCGCCACAATCAGCTTGTCATAACGCTTCTCTTCAAGGATGGCATGCAGTCCGTAGGCCAGAGCAATCAGGGTTTTACCCGAACCGGCCGGCCCGGTCAGCACCGTCATGTCAATACTGGGTTGAGAAATCAGGAAAAAGGCCATTGCCTGTTCCATATTGCGAGGCTGCAAGCCCCACATACTCTGGTGCATCAGTTGATCGCGACAGAGATCCAGCAAGGTAAGGCGATCGCCGTCCAGACTCTTCACCAATCCGACAAAGCCTTGATCGTCGTAGATAAACTGATTCACATGAGCCGCAGGCAGTAAGGAGCGATCCAGAATATGTATCGTCTGGCTGCCTTCACGCTGGGTGTCGACGCTCTCGACCTTACTCCAGAAGTTGCCCGGAATGTGTTCATAGCCCTTGGCCATAAACTGAATATCGTCCAGCACCCGGTCGCGGCGATAATCCTCAACATTCTCCAAGCCCGAGCCTTTGGCCTTGAGCCGCATATTGATGTCTTTGGTCACCAGGCAAACATAGGCTTCGGGATTTTTGAGCTGCAAATGCAGCGCCACATTAATAATGCGATTGTCGTTGGCTTGCTGCTGGCTGCCATCCAGATAAGGGGCCGCAGTATCGTGGTTAATTAACTGGTCGGGGAATATCGCCAGGGTGCCCGCCCTGTCGCCCTCACGCATAGTGGGAATCTCCACCCCTTCCTGAATCTGTTTGGGATTGGCATTAAACAGAATTTTGTCGATGGCATTGATTGCAATACGCGCCTCGCGACTGACGTCCTTATCACGGCGATCCTTAATGTGATCCAGCTCTTCCAGCACGGTCATAGGAATGACCACGCGATGTTCATGGAAGGCACTGAGTGCCATCGGGTCGTGCAGCAGGACGTTGGTATCCAGTACGTAGATTTTTTCCATCAGCGACTCTCTACAGGCAGGGGGAGGGAAAAACGGCAAAACGATTGGGTGAAAACCGGGGAAAAGCGGACAGTAAGAAGATGCGAACATTGGCTGTGTCGCGGGCCTGCTGCCAGAGGGATACGGCAGCATTGAGAAGAAACTGGTGTCGGGCCGGGGGCCACTTCACGACGGGGCAAACGCGCGCTCCATGAACAACATCCACGCTTTCGATAGTTCACGTCGCCGCTCGGAATGTCAACCACTTATCATCGGACTCCGGATTCAGGGCGCAGCCCCGCAACGCTGTCACTGAGCTACGCAAGACGTCGGCGGCGATTTCGGCTACTCTATGGCCCCTTTGCTATCAGCCAATCCAAGGTACGCCCTCACCATGCTCGACCAGAACACCCTGCAACAGCTGCGCCAGCTGAAAAAAGACATTGAAGATAATAAAGATCAGGGCGAGGGCGAAGTGCGTGGCAGCCAGCGCCGCTTCGGCTTTGTCCGACTGGATGATGGCCGCGACGTTTTCCTGCCACCGGAAACCATGCAGCGCGTCTTCCCTGGCGATCGGGTGAAGGTGAATGTACTGACCGATGATAAAGGCAAATTCAAAGGCGAGCTGGAAAAGCTGATCGACAGCCCGCTGAAGGAATTTACCGGGCGCTATGTCGTGCGCGGCCAGGGCCACTTCGTCGAGCCCGACCTGCCCCGCTTTAACAAGCTGCTGTTTATTCCGCCCTCGGAGCGCAAGAAGGCACAGCCCGGCGACTACCTGCACTGCAAAGTGCAACGGCACCCCTGGCGCGACGGCAAGTCTCAGGTCAAGGTGCTGGCCCGTATCGGTGCACCTGACGACGCCGGCGTGGAAGGCAAGTATATCCTCTGTAAATTCGGCATCGACAGCCAGTGGCCCAAAGGGGCAGAAGCTGCTGCCGACAGCCGCAAAGAAAAGCGCGACGATCTTCGCGAGCACGGCTTTGTCACCATCGACTCGCCGGAAACCCGCGACATTGACGATGCCCTCTACGCCGAAGCCAATGCTCAGGGCTGGCGCCTGGATGTCGCGGTTGCCGACCCCGGTGCGTTCATTCCCGAGGATAGTGAACTCGACAAGGCCGCCCGCCTGCGCGCCAGCACGGTTTATCTGCCCGGCTGCACCCAGCCTATGCTGCCGGAATCCCTCAGCCAGCAGGCCTGCTCTCTGGTGGCCGACGAAGACCGCGCCGCCCTACTGTGCAGTCTTCAGGTCAGCCCTACGGGGGAGATCAGCGACGTTCAGTTTCGCGAGGTTCTCATTCGCTCAAAAGCCAAGCTGAGTTACGCCGACGTCGCCGAGCACTTGGCGGGCAACAACGCACTGCCGTATCCACAGCTCGATGCGCTGAAAGCAGTCAGCGATGCCCTGCGCCAGTGGCGCGACATGAACAGCCTGATCATGCCCGAACAGGCTGACTTTCATTACACGCTTGACGACAAGGGCCACATCACCGCGATTGCGCGCCAGGATCGCAATGACGCCCACCGACTGGTGGAAGAATGCATGCTGGCTGCCAACCGCAGCGCCGCAGAATGGCTGAAGGAGCAACGTCCGGAGGGTCGCGCACTGTATAACGCTCACGCGGGCTTCCGGGAAGAGCGCCTCGACAGTGTACGCAAGCTGCTGCAACAGGCCCTGCCCGAATTGGCCGAGGCGAATATCGACACCCTCGATGACTACCGCAAGGTATTGCGCGCTGCCTCCAATGGCGACCATGCTTTGCCGCTGCGCAGCATCATGGCGCGCATGCTGCAGCCCGGCGAGCTCAGTGCAACCGCCAAGCCGCATTTTGGGCTGGGCTTCGACGCCTACAGCACCTTTACCTCGCCGCTGCGCAAATACAGCGATCTGATTGTGCAACGCTGCATCCGCGCCTGCCTTGACGGCAACAATGGCGGCGCCGCGAGCGATGAAGTACTGAGCACCATGCAGGAGAAATTGCGCAGCCTGCGTCAGGCCACCCGCGATATGGAGCAATGGCTGCTCTGCGAGTATTTGAGCAAGCAGGACAAAGATACGGTATATGAAGGACGCATCGCCCACCTGAATGGCGGCGGCTTTACCGTTGAGCTGAACGACACCGGCATCAGTGGCTTTGTTGAAGCGCGTTCCATTCCCGAAAAACTCAGCTTTGATGCCGACACCCTGCGGCTATTCAACGACAAGCAGCAGTTCCAGCTGGAACAGGCGGTGCAGGTCAAAGTGGCAGACATCGACCCCTTCCAACGCAAACTGATGTTTGCGCTGGCCGAGTCGCCCGCCGCTTAAAAGTCTGCGTGCCGCGGCGTGCGCGGAAAGGGTATCGCGTCGCGGATATTCTCCATGCCGGTGATGTAATTGAGCAGGCGTTCAAAGCCCAGCCCAAAACCGGCGTGAGGGACGGTGCCATAGCGACGCAGATCGCGGTACCACTCCAGCCCGTCCAAGCCCTGCTCGGCCATACGCTGGTCGAGTACATCCAGCCTCTCCTCGCGCTGGCTGCCGCCGATGATCTCGCCGATGCCCGGCGCCAGCACATCCATCGCTGCCACGGTTTTGCCATCGTCATTGAGACGCATATAAAAGGCTTTAATGTCTTTGGGGTAGTTACAAACGATCACCGGCCCACCGACATACTCCTCGCAAAGATAACGCTCGTGCTCCGACTGCAAATCCAGTCCCCAGCTCACCGGATACTCAAACTTGCGCTTGGCGGACGACAGCACCTTGATCGCTTCGCTGTAGTCCAGCCGAACGAACTCACTGCCCGACACCGATTGCAATCGCGCCAATACACCCTGATCGACAAACTGGTTGAAAAAGGCAAGGTCATCTTCACATTGCTCCAGCACCTGAGAGATCAAGTAGCGCAGGAAATCCTCGGCCAGTGCAGCGTCATCATTCAGATCGGCAAAAGCGACTTCCGGCTCCACCATCCAGAACTCCGCCAGGTGGCGACTGGTATTGGAGTTCTCTGCGCGAAAGGTCGGCCCAAAGGTGTAGACCTTGCTCATGGCGAGACAGTAAGCCTCGGCATTTAACTGCCCCGAGACCGTCAGGAAGGCCTCTCGACCGAAAAAATCCTCGCCAAAATCCACACGCCCGTCATCTCTGCGAGGCAGGTTCGCCATGTCGAGAGTGCTGACCCGAAACATTTCACCCGCGCCCTCGCAATCGCTGGCAGTGATCAGCGGCGTGTTAATCCACTGAAAACCCCGCTCAAAAAAGTAGCGGTGTACTGCATTGGCCAGCACGGTACGCACCCTGGTCACCGCGCCAAACGTATTGGTGCGTGGCCGCAGATGAGCCACACTGCGCAGGTATTCAAAGCTGTGCCGCTTTTTGGCAATCGGATAACTGTCGGGGTCATCCACCCAGCCGTAAACCTCGATTTCCGATGCTTGAATTTCAACCGACTGCCCCTTTCCCTGAGACGCTACCAGCTCACCCCGCACCCGCAGGGAGCAACCCGCCGTCAACCGCAGTACATCGCCTTCGTAATTCTCCAGTTCGCCGGGGGCGACGACCTGAATTGCCGCCTGGGCAGAGCCGTCATGTACGGCCAGAAAGGAGAATCCGCCCTTGGAGTCCCGGCGACTGCGCAACCAGCCCCGCACTTCAATCTGCTCGCCGATTTGCGCGTCCGGCGCCGTCAGTAAAGCCTTGATGGATGTTGCCTGCATGGTGTCTCCCCGGTTGAGCGCTGGCTGATTAAAACAAGGGCGTATTGTGCATCACCCGGCTTTTTCCTGTCAGCAACACAAGCTACAGTGGATACTATTCAGCGGCACGAGGGTGTGCTGCTGGCGATCAGGAAAACACTATGCAAGCCGATAATTTTGTCGCCCACCGAGGCTGGCGCCAGCGCTACCCCGAAAACACCTTGCTGGCCCTGCGCGAAGCTGTATTGGCCGGTGCGGTGAATATCGAGTTGGACGTCCAGCTCAGCGCTGACGGCGAGGCATTCATCTTTCACGACCCCACACTCACCCGTCTCTGCGACCGGGAGGGCCTGATCTGGGACTATCCCGCAGACGCCCTCGCCAAGCTTTCCGCCCATGAACCTTGCCGACTTGGCGACCAATTTGAGGGCACACCACTGAGCCCTCTCCGTGAACTGGCATCGCTGTTGCAGGATCATCCCGGTGTGGATGCCTACGTCGAGCTCAAGGGCGAGAGCCTGATGCAATTTGGCTGCGGCCCAATGCTGGATGCCACGTTTAGCGCCCTGGCAGGCATTGAAGAGCGCTGCGTGCTGATAAGTTTCGAGCTGGAGGCTCTGCTGGAAGCCAAAACACGAGGCTGGCAACGCTGCGGTGCGGTTTTCGATTATTGGCCTGACTGGCAACTGGCATCACTGGCTGAACTTGCACCCGAGGTCGTCTTTATTGACCGTCACTGCATTCCCGTGGAGGCCAACCTTCGGCAATTGCCTTTTCCACTCGTGGTCTACGAGGTTGGCAGTCTGCTGGAAGCGAAGGATTGGCTGGCTCGCGGCGCGGCGGGCATAGAAACTTTTCTGATTGGCGAACTGCTTGAGGAGGCCAAACTTGTCTGACCCTTTCGACACGGAGATTGCCATTATTGGCGGCGGCATTCACGGCGCGGGCATCGCCCAGGCCGCCGCTGCGGCAGGCTATCGGGTCAGTCTATTTGAACGCGACCGCTGGGCGGCGGGCACCTCCCAGCGGTCCAGCAAGCTGATTCATGGCGGTTTACGTTACCTTGAGACAGGCCAACTTCCCTTGGTCTACCACAGCTTGCAAGAGCGAAAATTTCTGCTCCGCAATGCGCCCGATCTCGTCAAGGCCGTGCCGTTTTATATTCCTGTCTATCGCGACAGCAGTCGGCGACCTTGGCGGATCTTTGCCGGACTGAGTCTGTACTGCCTGTTGAGTGGCGGCAGCAAGCTCGGACGCTTCCGGCGCCTCTCCCGCCGGAGCTGGTCCGACCTTCCGGGCTTGAAAACCGAAGGACTGCAAGCCGTTTTTCAATACTGGGACGGCCAGACTGACGACCGTTTGTTAACCGAGGCTGTCGTTAGGACCGCCCAGTCACTTGGCGCCGAACCACTGAGTGGCTGGGAGTTAGTCTCGGCAAAACGCCTTGACGACGGCTACCAGATGGAACTGCGCAACCAGGCGGGGGAACAGCGGCAGGCCCGATGTCGGTGCCTGATCAACGCAGCCGGCCCCTGGATCAATGACTGCGCCCATCGCATTGAGGGTGCCCCGCAACTGGGCATCGACCTGGTGCGGGGCAGCCACATTGTGCTCGCTCCCAAACTGAGTACAGGCATTCTCTATCTAGAGTCACCATTGGACCAGCGCCCGTTATTCGTGATGCCCTGGGGAGAACACAGCTTGGTTGGTACCACCGAGCAACTGCATACCACCAGCGCCGATCAGGTTTCCGCAAGCGACGAAGAAATTGCCTACTTGCTTCAGGCTGTGGAGCACTATTTTCCGAATACCGAGACAACGCTTTTGGATGCCTGGGCCGGTCTGCGCGTCCTTCCCAAAGCTGACGGCTCAGCCAACAAACGACCGCGCGATACGATTCTGCTCTGCGACGACGATCGCGACCCCAATGTCATTGCCGTCTACGGCGGGAAACTCACCGCCTACCGTCACACCGCCGAGCGCTGCATTCAACTGGCCAGCCGAAAACTGGGGGGGCGAGAGGCCATCGCTGACACCCGAAAACAGCCTCTGTCGAAGGCCTGAACCCTAGTGACAGCGGCATTTTTCCTTGTATTACAACAATTTAAGCAAAGTGCCATGATTGCAGGACCTTTACCGCATTGTGAACTTTTGCTTAGAAAACCAATAACTCATTGTTTTTATTTATTTTTTATCAAAAATCCCAGCTTAAATTTCGTCATATTTCGTCGCTGACGCACGAGATTGATCAACTTGCCTGTAACCCCGTTCATGGCCTGTTCTCCCTATACTGACCCCGTCATCAAGACAAACACAGGAGAAACACCATGAGCCACAGCATTAGCATTCAAGAAGTAAACAAAGCCGAAGCCATTGCCGACGTTGCCGCACGTGTTGCCATGGCCGCCATTGTTGCCGCCGGCTTCATTGCCTGCCTGGTTGCACTGTAAGCAAACGAAATCCGCAACTCCATAGGAGAGAGACCATGAGCCACAAGATTGAAGTCGCTGCCGACATCGGTGCACGCCTTGGCCTGTTAGGCATTGTTACTGCCGGTCTTAGCGTCTGCCTGATGGCACTGTAAACCGTAATCACCACTAACGCTAAGTCATCACTACCGACAGGCAACAAACTGTGCACACCGTTCATCCAGTACCGCACAGTGATCACCGCTAGACAGGACCGACTACCCGTCCTGCGGCAAGGCTACTGAACATCGTCATCACGCCGAGCCATCCGCCCGCTATTGCACAGCGGGCGGCTTTCTGTTTTTCTCTTCGCTTCACAAGAGGCGAGCCATGCAGACACTCCACACGCAGTCCTACCTTTTACTCAGCACCCGCAAACGCGATGGCAGCTGGGTCGCCACACCCGTATGGGCCGCGGGCGACGCCCATCAACTCTTTGTCGTCTCAGAAGGCAAGGCGGGAAAAATCAAACGACTCCGTAACTTTGCCGACATCAGACTGGCTCCCTGTACCGTCACCGGGAAGCCCTTGGGGCCTGAAATTGCTGCGCAGGGCTTTGTCCTTGACGACACAGACGCCGGAGAAGCCCATCGTCAGCTGTTGAAAAAATATGGCTTACAGATGCGTTTATTGGACTTGGCCGCCTGGCTGAGCGGGAAAATACGCAAACGCCGCTACATTCGCATCGATTTGCCCAAGGACTGACCCCAGCGCCACACAAAAGGGTGTCAGTGCAGTCATTGCCAACAGCAATGCACAGTTTGTATGGTTGTGCGTTGTAATCATTTGCGACGAGAGATCCCCATGCGCACTCTGGAACAGTGGCTCGATGAATATAGCGATGCCCACCAAAATCCCCGCAACAAACAAATACACTACTGGTGTGTACCCGCCATTGCGGTAACCACAGTAGCGCTGCTCTGGCTTGTCCCTATTCCGGGCACACCGGCCAATCTCGGGCAGTTGACGCTGATTGCCGCGATGTTTTTCTACGGCTACCTGTCAAGCAAGCTGGCACTGGGTATGTTACCGCTGGTGCTGGCGATGGCCGCAGGGATTGTGGCCTACCAACAGCATGTAGCGTTGGCGATGTGGATTCCCGCAGCCGTTATCTGGATTGTTGCTTGGTTCCTGCAGTTTGTCGGACACAAAGCTGAAGCACAAAAGCCTTCATTTTTTACCGATGTTCTGTTTCTGCTGATTGGCCCACTTTGGATTCTCGGCGCGGTCTTTGACAAACTCGGCATCCGCTACCGCCACTGAGTTTCAGGCGCGTCGGCATAACAGGTGTACGTAGCGCCCGAGAGCCCAGAATGGCTCGCGGGCGCCGTATTGCCAATCGATAGCGAGCATATCGTCAACACTGCGCTCCGCCCTCAGTCTTCTCGACATCATGTCGTAACTTAGACGCACACCCCGACGCGCGACAATTTCCAACCCCCGTGCCTGCAATGCATTAATCACCTCTACCGGATCTCTCGGCTTTGGAGGGGTCAGCCCACCGGGATGCCCGGCAAAGTCTTCGTCTCGCAGCTTGTAGAGATTACCCTTGATCATATTCCCCATAACCAAGGCATTGAGATTGTAGAACATCAACGACATATAACCGTCAGGCGCCATTCCATCGGTGAGAGCGTCCAGCACCGCCTCCATATCGCCCACCCATTCCAGCACGGCGTGACAAATCACCAGGTCAAACGGCGCATCGATGGCTAACGCCTGAATGGGCGACTGAACCAGCGACAACTGGCCACTGTCGCTGTAGGCCGCGAGCTCTGTCGCGGCCAGTGCCAGCATATCGCCCGACACGTCATTGAGGACTACCGACTGCCCTCGCTCCAGACAGTCGGCCGACATCTGGCCGATCCCTCCGCCGGCATCCCAAACTCGGATATCAGGCGCCAGCAGGCGTTCCGGCAATTGCTCCTGCAGTTCCCGGCGACAACTGGCCAAACGCAGCTCCCCTTTTGGGCTGTGATAAATATTGCGGTGGAAGCGCTGGGCAATACCGTCGAAATTGCGGTCAGACATGGTGATAAACAATCTTGCGAGGAATCGCGAGTGTAAGGGCTCGCTTGGCGCGGAGCAACGCTGGTGCACGAGGGCCAGAAACAGAAAAGCCGGTGCATGGCACCGGCTTTAGAATATTTGACATCCGCTGTCGCACTCAATCCGTTGAATGCCGACGTCGTCCTGACGCTTTTAATTAGACCACTACTAGAAAAATCAAAACAGTCGCCATAAGCACCACGATTTGTGAGAGATATCTCACAAACATCAGGCATCCATATCGGGAATCAAGCCGCTCTTCATCCGCTCAATGGTATCGCGCAACATCAGCTTCTCTTTTTTCAGGCGGCGCAACAGCAACTGGTTTTGCCAGGGGGTTTCCGACAACTGAGTGATCTCATCATCCAATGCCCGATGGCGGCGTTGAAGGAGCAGCAAACGTCCGGCGGGAGACAGACAGTTATCCATAGTTGTGGGCCAGATCCTGTGGCTGGAGAGGCAGTGGAATGTCTATTTTTACTCTGGCATCACCCGTAAAACAAGCGCGGCCAGCGTGTCCTCTGATCTTTTTCGTCACTGGGCATTGATAGCTTAGGCCATTGTTGGCGCTCACGCGCTTGGCAATACTGTCGGCCACTATCAACAGACCTGCGCGGTGCAGGTACAACAAGTACGTTCAGACAGAGGTTACATCATGCAAACGGAACTTTGTAAGAAACTGGGTATTGAATACCCTATCTTTGCTTTTACCCACTGCCGCGACGTGGTGGTGGCCGTCAGCAAGGCCGGCGGCATTGGTGTACTCGGTGCGGTAGGTTTTTCTCCCGAAGAGTTGAAAGAAGAACTGGACTGGATTGACGAGCACATTGGCGACCTGCCCTACGGCGTCGATATTGTTATCCCGCAGAAATACGAAGGCATGGGCGACATGAGCCCGGAAGACCTCGAGAAACAACTGTGGGACATGGTGCCGGAAGAGCACGTCGAATTCGCACAAAAACTGCTGGCTGATCACGGCGTACCCGAGTGGCCAGACGGCACCAAGAGCATGGGCCTGCTGGGCTGGACTGAAGCCACCGCCACCCCACTGCTGGAAGAAGCACTGCGCCGCCCGAAGTGTAAGCTGATCGCCAATGCACTGGGCACTCCGCCGGCTGAGAAAGTTAAACAAATCCAAGACAGCGGCCGCCTGGTAGGCGCGCTGTGCGGCAAGGTAAAACAGGTCAAATCACACGTTGCTGCCGGTCTCGACTTCATCATCGCACAGGGTGGCGAGGGTGGCGGTCACACCGGTGACGTCGGCTCCATCGTGTTCTGGCCACAAGCCGTTGCAGCGGCTGAGGGCATTCCCGTACTGGCGGCCGGCGGGATCGGCAACGGCAAACAAATGCTGGCAGCGATGGCGATGGGCTGTGCTGGCGCCTGGACCGGCTCTCTGTGGCTGACCGTGGAAGAAGCACACGCTGAACCCGCGCAGAAAGAGTCTCTGCTCAAGGCCACCAGCGAAGACACCGTGCGTTCACGCTCCTGGACTGGTAAACCCTGCCGCATGCTGAAGAACGAATGGACCAACGCCTGGGCGACCCCCGGCAACCCGGAGCCCCTGGGCATGCCGCTGCAGGGTCTGGTAACGGGTGACGGTATTCGACGCACCGCAAAATATGCGGCCGTAGGCGAGTGCCAGAAGGTCGCATTTAACCCAGTTGGCCAGGTGGTCGGCCAGATCAACGAAGTGGAATCTACCCGCAACGTGATCTTCCGCCTGATCACCGAGTATGTTGACGCGCTGGAGCACGTTAACAGCCTGATGCCCGAGGCCTAAGCCTCGCTGCGGCGGCGCAGAGCTTACTGCGCCGCCTCTCTTTCTGCCAATACCCGCTCGACCGTATCAACAATTACCTGCGTCTGGCGATCCACTTCGATGTTCACTTCTGCCCCCACCGACAGCGCGCCGAGATTGGTACTGCGCAAGGTTTCCGGGATCAGGCACACCGAAAATACCCCGCGACTACTGTCCATGCTCGCCACGGTAAGGCTGCAGCCGTGCAGTCCGATAAAGCCCTTGCGAAACACATATTTCACCAGCGTTTTCGGCAGCTGGAAAAACAGCGTCAGATTATTTTCACTGCGCTCCACAGCCGTCACAACGGCCCGGCCATCCACATGCCCCGAAATCAGGTGCCCCCCGATCTCCGCCCCCTGTTTGGCGGATCGCTCCACGTTCACCAGATCGCCGACGGCAAGCTGCCCAAGCGTGGTCAAAGACAGGGTCTCCTGCATCGCATCAAAGTGGACACGATCATTTTCAATGCGTGTCACCGTCATGCACACGCCGTTCAGCCCCACGCTGGCACCGATCTCCAGCCCATCGCGCAGCACCTCTGGCAGCGCCATAACAAAGCGTCGCAGCCCCGGCTCTTCAGTCAAACCACTGAGCGGATACGCCCCATGAACAATACCGGTATACATCGCTGGCCCCCTGTGCAGTAAAACGGCAAAATACCTCAGCCCTGCATTATGCGCGGCCAGCCAACAAGAACAATACTGAATACGAGGCAACTATGGGACTACGTATCATGAACGCCGTCACTCTGCTCTTCTGGGTGGCATTCGTCGTCAATTTCTTCCAACCGCTAGTCGGCGAAAACAGCCACTGGATCAGCTGGGTAGGCTATGCACTCCTGGCGGCCCATTTTGGTGAGTGTCTGTTTTTCCGCAAAGAGCTACACCGAGACTACCAAGGCAAGCTCGCCGCGGGTTATATCACCGTGCTGCTGCTTGGCTTTGGTCGCACTTCACACTGGCTCAACGAGCGCAAAAGCGCCGCCTGAGTACAGAGTCGTAGCCCGCTTTACGCAGAGCTGCTAGCATTAATGACTCCAGTCAATGTGCAATAGGGCCAGACAATGAAGCGGGTGATTTTCAATCAGAAAGGCGGTGTTGGTAAAACCAGTATCAGCTGCAACCTTGCGGCAATCAGCGCTTGGAAAGGCGCCAAAACACTGCTGATTGATCTCGATATTCAAGGTAATAGCAGCGAATACCTGGTCGGCGAGCAATTCCGAGACCTGGAAGACAACGCTGCCAGTTTCTTTAAACAGAAACTGAGCCTGTTCGGTAAAAAGAGCAAGGACGCGGGCGACTGCGTTTACGAAACCGAATTTGAAAACCTTTATCTGATGCCCGCCAGCCCCGAGCTGGCCGTGATTGAGCGCGAGCTGGAAAGCCGGCACAAGATATACAAGCTGCGCGATGCGCTGGCCGAGCTGGAAAAAGAGTATGAGTACATCTACATCGACACGCCGCCAGCGCTCAACTTCTACAGTCGATCCGCGTTGATTGCCGCAGACAGCCTGCTGATTCCTTTTGATTGCGACAGCTTCTCACAGGGCGCACTGATGGGCCTGCTGGAGACTGTTGAGGAAATTCGTGAGGACCACAATCCCGGGCTGACGCTGGAAGGTATTGTGGTTAACCAGTTCCAAAGTCAGGCGAGCCTGCCCACGCAACTGGTTGAGAAACTGAAGGCCGATGGCCTGCCGGTTTTTGAGCCCCATCTGAGCAGCTCGGTCAAAATGAAGGAATCACGCAATCGGCAGCTGCCGCTGATACACATGGCGCCATCACACAAGTTAACGCAACAGCTGGTGGCACTTCACGACAGCCTGACACCCAACAAAGGGCGCCGCAAACGCCGCTAGGCTATTTGGCGGGGACGGTACCGATATTGACCACCCCGCTTTTCACCAGGCTGACATCACCAAAGCCGAAATTGCCCACGTCCGCACTCAGATTAAGCGTGTACTCCAGTTCATCGCTGGCGCTGGTCATCAAGGTTTTCAGAAAACCCAGGCCACTGAGCAGATTGATGCCCACCGGAACTTCGATAACGGTTTGCCCATTAGCCGGCACCGAAATGGCCTCATTGAAGCGCCCGGATGCCAGCTTACTCCCCGCGATCTGCATGTCGTAGCGCAGGCGCCCCAGTTTCAAATCAAAGGCATTGGGGTTGTCCAGCTGCAAGCCAATCAACAGCTGCTGCTGCAAACCATTCGACGGACCGAGATTAATGCTGGTAATTGCCACTTCAGGCTTGCTGACGGGATTAAAAGTCGCACAGGCAGCCAGCAGCCATGTCGCCAGGAAAAGAGACAGTTTTTTCACAACAAGACCTTGTGGAATGGAATATCAGGTGGGGAAACGGGGCGCCGGGAGGCGCCCCTGCCGGAGCATTACTGCTGCATGGGCAGCATTTCAATTTCTACGCGGCGGTTCTGCGAACGGCCAGACGCCGTGCTGTTATCGGCAATCGGATCACGTGGACCGTAGCCGGTTGAGCGGATACGACTGGCAGGAATACCCTGATTCATGAAGTATCTCGCCACACTGCCCGCACGCTGCTCAGAGAGCGACTGGTTGGTCTGGAAGCTGCCGGTAGAGTCGGTGTAGCCGTTGATTTGCATCAGCGTCTTGTCGAACTCTTTGGCCACCATCACGACGCTGTCTAGCACGCTGGTAAAGCCGCCCTGAATCGCAGAGCTGCCGGTATCAAACGTAATGTTGCCGGGCATAATCAGCTTGATGCTGTCGCCTACACGCTGGACACCAACGCCTGTGCCTTCAAGACGGGCACGCAATTTGGCTTCTTGGCGGTCCATGTAGTAACCGTAACCACCACCCGCGGCCGCGCCCGCCGCTGCACCTATCCAGGCGCCTTGCTCGCGGTGATCCTTATCGGAAACCGCAGCACCCAGAATGGCACCACCGAGAGCACCCCAACCCGCCCCTTTCGCGGTGTTGCTGGCTTTTTCCTCGCCGGTGTACGGATCGATACTACACGCGGCCATAAATACTGCCGCACTCATCAGCGCCGCCAGGCGCACTGCTTTAGTCAAACGAATCATGATTCCCCCTGCTTGTTTTTACTGTTTCTACAGATATATAGCCTTTGACGAGATAATGGCACAGTGATTCCCGTAAAAAACAGCCACTATTCACATGCTGACGTATTGTCCGAACTAATGACAAATGTATAGCTGGCTCAGTTCCCCAGCGGCTGCCAACGTCCGTTGCTGTCCGCATCGATATAGATGGGATTGCTCAGCGCCAGTGGCGATAAGCCCGGCAACATCTGCTGATAGCGCTCTCCTGCGGGTCCCTTCAACTCAACGACCACCCAAGCGTCATTCTCAACATGCAGCTCGATGGTTTTGTGATCGTTGCCACGGCAGGGTAGCTGTCGATAAATACGACCGTTTACCCACACCGTCATGCGGTCCACCGTCACCCAGGGTGCCGCGCGGACCTGCACATGCAGCTCGCCGCGCCGTCCTTCAAATCGCTCCCCGAGCCCCCGCTGCTGCTCGCCATGCCGGAGGGTGACGTCCATGAACGGCCCGGTTGTCATATAGCTGCGCCCCGCCGCCAGTGCCTCTACGAAGGACGCTTCACTGACAGGCAGAGGCCCCGACTCCGGCAAATAAATATAATTGCGTGGCGCCGCGGCCAACTGAGCCAGACCGTGGGTATCACTGTTACCCGTTGCACTGCGACGCGCTCCCTGATTTAACAGTGAGAACCAGTCATCGCGCACTGCTTCGTATACGTCAAATTCGCTGCCGTTGAGCACTTCGAGCAAATCAAAATCGATATCGCGAGCACCACTGACCGGATCAACCGCCAGCAGGCTTTCGTTAGCAGGGCTGTTTAACAGTTCTCTGCGATCATATTCCCGCCCCACGGAAAGGTGTTCGAAGAACGCCAGATCTTTATCCAGTGGCGCGGTAGAACGGGGGTGATTTAGCTGGAACAAGGCACCTGGATCACGACTTTTCACGTCGGCAATCACTTCACGCAGTGCCCGCCCCTCGACTTTGACCAGCCCGCCAGCGAACTCTTTTGGACGCGCACGCAGCGGAAAGGCATTGCTGTGGCCTATAGTGAAGGGCGCTGCAGGACTGTGAGAAAGCCCGGTGATTTCCGCCCCTACAATCACCTGCACGCGGTCACTCAAGCCCATCTTGGCCACGGTTCGGCGCGGGTCGACGATCCGGTTGTGCTCGCTCGCCACCAGTAACTCTGCACCCTGCGCGACAAAGCTGCGCAAACGTTCAGGGAAGGGCAGCGCCGAATCGAAGCTGGCGCCGCTGTGAACATGAAGGTCGGCGCTGCGCCAGTCTTCACCAAACCAGACACGCCTCGGCGGACGAACAGGGAGCTGGCTTTGTTCTCCAGCCACCACGGTGAGCAGGTACTCGTCGACGTCATACTCGATCCCCCGCCCTACCAGCACCCGGTAATTACCCGCTGGCAATGCCACCGTTTCAGGGTCCGAATCCACGCCGGCAAGATCGATACGATTACTCTGGTCACTGCCTGGCAAGGGCTCACCGTCAAGCCGGAAACCCAGAAGATCATCGCGGAATTCGGGATCAGCGGTCTCCCCGAGGCCGTAGAAGTACAGACTCATCGGCGCACTGCGCGGCAATTTGAAGCTGCCCTTGCGATCAAACATCCAACGGCCACTGTCATTGCGGTTGTCGACTACCGACAGCTCCCGGGCCAGCATTTGCCCCCCCGGACTGACACCTTCAACACGCACCCGCATCGCCCGGTCTGGCAGACGTACCGTAAAGCTGCCATCGGCATCAGGCCGAACCTGCGTCACGGGAATCTGATCTTCATCGCGAATACTGAAGGAAACATCGGGGTGATTGCTGTAACCGCGCAACACCGGTCCGCGATAAATCTGGTCCGTCACCGCCGCAACATCGCTGCGCTTGCCCACTACAATGCGAAAGCGAGCCAACAACCGCTCATTTTTGTCGAGATCCATAAACTGGTTCTGAATCATCGACAGCCAGTTGAGACGCTCGCTTTGCAACCACAGCGGGCGGCTCATCCAGCCGTGTAGGCTGTAGTCGGGAAATACCGCCAGAAAGCGCGGCAGCGCCAGTCTCGTTCCACTCGCTTTAATTAATTCTGCGGACTGTAACTGCACCCCATAGCTGATACCGCTGGGATACTGGTCGCTACCGACCAGGATATTCCAGTCAGCCGGCATCAGTCCGGAAATCAAAGAGCCGGTATTGTGGCGATCAATTTTACGGTGCTCAAACCCCAGGGTCGCCGACGGCGCATAGCTGGAATAGCTGAATGGCGACAGCGCGCGCTGAGAATAGAGTGTAAACAAGCCACTCATGCGAAGCGGCGCCCCGTCCGCTGTCCGGCGAATCTCCACCTCCATCTCCAGCGCAGTGCTGTCGGGAGTCAGGCGAAAACGCATAAGCTGTTGCAGACCGTCGCGCTGTCCGAATGTGGTGATCTCCGCCTTAACCGCAGAAAGCTCTGCCTTGACGCGCTGCACGGGAATCGCCGTATCTTTGCTCAGGCCGGTGAGCAGGTTGGCATAGGTCCACTGATCGTCGTCGCGGTCACAATAGCCGAGATCCACGAGACTGCCACCTCCGCGAACGATGCCCGCATCGTGCTCAACATCGCTCACCACGGCACAGATCACACCATTCGACAGCCACCAATCGCCCACGCCACCAATGGCATCCGGGCCTCCACGAGGATAACTGTCCATGCGGTCGGCGTTCATACGCTCCGCCCGCAACAGCGATTTGCGGGCAGGCTCGCCCCCCATTTCCGGCAGGGGGAAAAATTCCGCCAGCGGCTCCTGCGCGAAAACCTTGCTCGCAGAAAATCCTGCCGCCAATACACAAGCCAAACCGATTAGACGCAACGCCAGTCCCTTATGCTGCACCACTGTACTCCGTACGCTCAGGGTACACGCGGAGAACTGAAGCGCACATGCACATCAGCTTGTTCCGACGGAAACTGTTGGCGGAGAAACTGCGAGGCATCCAGACGACGCTGCTCGCCGAGCGCAAACTGCTCCTCCAGAAAGGCAAACACCGCCGCGCGGGTCAACCAGTGCTGGCGAATGGGGTTCATTGCGGAAGGAAGCGGGTCCAGCTCGCAGAGCCTCGGCTGCCTGTTATAGAGAATTCCCTCTTCCACACTGCCAATTTCCGCGCTCCAGTCTTCACCCTCGCTTTTCTCCAGCCCCTGTTTGACCTGATGGCAGCCAATGCTGTCCGGGTTATCCAGCCAGCGCAACCATTTCGCCATATCAGCAAAACCGGTGTGCGAAGCCTTATCAATACTCACCAAGGTAGCCCCGGGCACCTGCTCAGGCAGGTGTTGCGCGTTGTCTTCATAGTTCACCAGCGCATCGATTGGCGACGCAATCATCATGTAGGGCAGCGAGCGTTGACGATAGAAATCTGGCGCAAATACATAACTTGGCCCGGCAATGGAAATCGCGGCAGCAATTCGAGGGTCGCGCATCCGGGGATGAAAAGCAGCCATTGTGGAGGTCATTCCGCCCAGCGACAGCCCCATCACCGCGACACGGTTGCTGTCTATGGCCTCGTAAAAGTCATGCCCTTTTTCCTGATCCCAGCTCAGAAACTGGTCGAGCAGAAAACGGATATCTCCCGGCTGATTGACTACGTCTTTCACCAACGGGCCGCCGGGCGCGTTGAAATTAGTAAGGGGGTAATCCATGGCCGCGACAATGTAACCGTGGCTGGCAAGCTGCTCAGCGAGGTAGCTGCCACCCGTGCGCGTCGACATAAAACCGTGGCTGTAAATAATCAGCGGCGCACGGCTGTGAATCGGATTGGGATGCCAGATGCGCGTCTTCAGTATCCGCTGATCGCTGCCGGAAAAATCACCGTTCGCCTGGGTAGCACGCGTGTCATCGGTAAGCGTGACATCAAAATAGCTGACGTCATAACTGCCGGGCATCAGCCATTGTGCTGTGACCGACTCGGCCGGCAATGGCTCCGGTCGCTCCGTGTAACGGAGCACGATCGCTGCAGCAACGATCAGAATAACAAGCGCAATCAGGATTTTCTTAAGCATACGACGACGGTCTTAGGCGAATAGAAAGCCGTAACTTAGCAAGAGCCGCAGCCTGACTCCACCAGCAGCGCGTGACATCCTAAAAAAAATGGCCCGATTCCGTCGAAATCAGGCCATAGAGGCTTCGATACCTGGCAATCAGTGCTCAACAAACGCCCGCTCAATCACGTAGTGTCCGTACTCCCCCGCGCGGGTTTCGCGAAAGCCCAAGCTATCCAGCAGGGTGCAGCTGTCTTTCAACATGGCCGGACTGCCGCAGAGCATGAAACGGTCATGCTCGGGATTGAGCGCCGGCAGACCGATATCCGCCATCAACTTGCCACTGCGAATCAGATCAGTGAGACGCCCCTGATTCTCATATTTCTCACGGGTGACGGTGGGGTAGTAAATCAACTTGTCACGGACTACGTCGCCAAAGTATTCGTGCTGAGGCAGATGGTCGCGAATGAAGGACTGATACGCCAGCTCACTCTCGTAGCGCACACCATGAGTCAAAATAATCCGGTCAAACTGTTCGTAAATATCCGGATCTTTGATAATGCTCATAAACGGCGCCAGTCCGGTCCCGGTTGCCAGCAGATAGAGATTCCGGCCCGGCAACAGGTTATCGGCAATTAGGGTTCCGGTTGGCTTGCGGCTGATCAGCACCTCGTCACCGACGGCAATCTTCTGCAAACGCGAGGTCAGTGGCCCGTTCGGCACTTTGATACTGAAAAACTCCAGCTCGTCCTCGTAGTTGGCGCTCACAATGCTGTAGGCACGCATCAGCGGGCGGCCATCCTGCGGCAAGCCAATCATGGTGAAATGGCCGTTTTTAAAGCGAAACGAGGGGTCGCGGCTGGTTTTGAAGCTAAACAGCGTGTCGTTCCAGTGGTGAACGCTGATCACTCGCTCGGCAATGATATTGCTCATCTCTCGCTCCTTTCTTCAGTCTCTGCACCCTGCACTTTCACCAAGGCAGGTGTTTGTCGTTGCAGTCACTGTACGGCGGAACTATTATATCGGCAAAACAACTTATATTGATTTTAATTATCGGTGATACAGATATGCACTACACCCTACGACAGCTCCAGGTGTTTCTCGCAGCAGCTCATACCGAAAATATCACCCGCGCCGCTGAACAGCTCGCCATGTCACAGTCGGCAGCGTCGAGCGCCCTGAAAGACCTGGAAACCCAGTTCTCTATCCAATTGTTCGATCGCATCGGTAAGCGACTGCAAATCAATGAACTGGGGCGGGCCCTTCGCCCACAGGCAGAAGCACTGCTTGATCAGGCAGAAGCACTGGAACGCGCGCTGCGCCAGCACGACCGGATCGGCGAACTGAATATCGGTGCAACGCTGACCATTGGTAACTACCTGGCCGTGGACCTGATGGCCGAATTTATCCAGCGCTATCCCAGCGCCAGCGTGAAACTCAATGTGGCGAACACCGAGACCATCAGTCAGCAAGTGTTGAATTTCAAACTGGATATGGGGCTGGTGGAGGGCGAACTGCAACATCACGACCTTGAGGTCAGCAAGTGGCGAGAGGATGAACTGCAGGTGTTTTGCAGCCCGCGTCACCCACTGGCAACGAAAACCCTGCTGACTGACGACGACTTGCGCGGCGCTCAGTGGATTCTTCGGGAACCCGGTTCGGGCACGCGACAAGCCTTTGATCGTGCGATGTATGAATTGCTTCCCAGTATGGATATTCGTCTCGAGCTTCAGCATACCGAAGCCATCAAGCGGGCAGTGGAAAACGGCCTGGGCATCGGCTGCCTGTCTCAGGTATCACTGGAAGGCGCTATCGCCAGCGGCCGTCTTGTGGCGCTTAAAACCCCCGGAAGAGATCTGCGGCGCAATTTTTACTTTATTCTTCACCGCCAGAAATACCTCAGCGAGGGCATTATCCGCTGGCTTGAACTGTGCAAAACAAGCTAAGCCCTAGGCCGCCGAGTGCTCTTTTTCCAGGATCTGTTCGAAGCGGCTGGGCCTTGGCAATGACAGCAGCGCCAACAGGGCGCAAGCCACCATGGCAATACTCATTGGCCAGATCAATTCGCTGACAAAACGCGTGGAAATACCGCTTAGCACCGCACCAATCAGGTATTGCGCACTACCCAGCAGGGCCGAAGCGATGCCACTGTGGTGGGGAAAGAAGTGAAGGCAGCAAGCCTGAGAATTCCCCATCGCGCCGCCCAATGCCCCGATACTCAACATCACCAGCATAACCACCAGCCAGAGCGGCGGATCAAACGGCGTGGCGATAAGCAGCGCCACACAGGCACCACTCTGCAACAGCAGTGCCCCGAACAGAATTCTCGCTGGCGAGACCGTATTCAACAGGTAGGCATTAATGCGGTTGCCCACTCCCAGCGTGATGATATTGGCGGCAAACAGCAGTGAGAACATCGATTCACTCTGCCCGTAGTGTTCAATGTAAACCAGTGATGAGTTCACCAGAAAACTCATCATCACGGCGAAGCTCAAACCCTGCGCCAGCAGATAACGCATGGCCATGCCGTGCCCCAGCACATGGCGATACCGCTGCAGGAGACTTTGTGGCGCCGCGCCCACGGCCACGTGTGGTCTCGCCGGACTGTGCAAAAAACGCCAGGTTGCCGCCAGCACCACCAACGCATATACCGTCAACACCACAAACACCGCCCGCCAGCCCGACAGACTGAAAATCAGCGTTCCCAGTGCTGGCGCAATCCCCGGCGCAAAAATCGTAATCAGCGCGATCAGAGAAAACAGCTTCGCCGTCGCCTGGCCTTCCGTGTTATCACGGATCATCGCTGGCACCACCACAGCAGCAAATCCACCGCCAATGGCTTGCAACACTCTTGCGCCCCAGAAAACTTCCAGCGTATTCGCCCAGGCCAAGACCAGGCTGGCAGCAGCAAAAACGGCCAAACCGAGAAACAGCACCTGACGGCGCCCCCAGTAATCACTGAGTGGCCCGCCGAAAAATTGCCCCACACTCAAGCCGAGAATATACAGGCTAACGGTAATCGCGAGCTGCTGCACCGGCGCGCCGAAATCCTCCGCAATGCTGGGAATCGTTGGCAAATACAGATCGATAGCCAACGGCGACATGGCGAATACTGCAGCCAGCAAAAAAATGAATGACAGAGAAACGGGGCGCGTGTTCATGGAAGCTCCAACGGCTAAGGAGCAGCATGGTAGCTAGGATTTATCTTTCCAGCAAGATAATATAGTTTATCTCCTCGCTGACAAAGTTACCTCTGCAATGGACGATCGCCGCATAAGTATCCGCGAACTTAGAGAACACCAGCGCCACAACTGGCCCGCCGCCTACCGCAATAATCACCCAGCGGTACTGCGACTACTCCGGGTTGCGGATGACTACCGGCGCCTCAGCGGCGAGCTGCTGAGTTCACTGTCGCTTCAGCATGGCGAGTTCAACGTGCTTGCCGCGCTCAAGCGCCAGCCCTACCCTCACCGTGTGACGCCCACTGCGCTGTGCAAAGCACTGTTAATCAGCTCGGGTGGCCTGACCAAATTACTGAAACGCCTGGAAGCGGCGGGTTTAATTGAACGCCCGGAGAACCCGGAAGATGGCCGTAGCCAACTGGTTCAGCTGCGTCCGGAAGGAGCCCGGCTTGCCGAAGCCGCGATGACAAAGTTGTGCGATCTGCAAGCCACCTGGCTGGCCCCCCTCAACGAGGAGCAGCGAGGACAACTGGACCAATTATTGGAGTTGCTGGAAGACCGGCACTGACGCTTAAAGCTGCCAGCGCAGGGTCCAGAAAAAGTCAGCCTCCTGCTGACTGAGGCGCGCTTCATCGCTGACATCTTCATGAATTGACGTCGCCACCAGCAATCGGCTCTGCAGCCCAAAATCGGTATCCAGTGTTAAGCCAACGCCCGCATCGGCCAGCGATTGCCAGTCGCCCAGCTCGTCGTTGTTGTCACTGAAGCGGGCACTGCCGTATTCCACAAAAATCGAGCTGACTAGCCGCCAACGTCCCCACTCATAGCGGCGCTGCAAGGCCACACTACTCAAGTAGCCATCATCACCAATCAAGGTGCCCGGCAGCCATGCCGACAGACTCTGGCTACCGCCTAATACCCACTGTTGTTGCTGAGGGAGCTGTACATCGTCAACCCATTGCCCCTGAAATGACAGCCGCAACTCACTGCGTTCTGCCACCGACAGGTTCAGAGCCGCTGCGGGCTTGGCGATCAAAAACTCTGCGCTGCGGCGGCCAATTGCGACGTCCTTGCCCTGTTCCCTGCCAAAGCTTCCGTCATCATCAGACAGCCCCGCCTTCGCCGCCAGTTCAACGCGCGCAACCGCCGGTTTCCCGAACAGCGTCTCGCGCATGGTGTAACGCGCCCCGACTTCAAGCGCAGCGTACTTCTCATCCAGCAAAGCGTCGCCGCCTTGCTCTGGCGAGATTTCAGAGTCCACATAACTTAAACGCTCGAACAGATTCAGTCGTCGCAGCGGATTACTGTACAGAAGCTGCTCACCCTGCAAAGTCACTTCGCTGATCTCGGCTTCGAGTGGCAGCACCTGTGTTTGTGTGATGGGGGTACAGGGGATCAACGGTGGCAAACAGAAACCACCCCCCGTTACGTTTTCCACCTCAAAGCGGCGCTTGTACTGAATATGTGACGCCTCGATGCCATAGACCCCATAGCGCAGCGGCTGATCGACACCCAGCGAGAACTGGTGGTAATCATCGCCATCCCGGGCCTCCCCCCAGTCGCTCACCACGGTGCGGTAGGCGCCGCGCAATTCCGTTCCCGTGGAGAAACGCCGCGCACCGTCAAGCTGGGCGAAATAGCGACCCAGAAAACGGCTACCCTGATTGTTCACTTCAACACCCAGATCGCCGGCATCCGGCTCGGCCGCCGGCTGCTCGATAAAATCCAGAATCACCGCCTGATCGGGGTGGTGCTCGTAGCTGATCTGGTAGTCCAGCCCCGCCCGCTGAGAGTAGATATTGGCCGGGACACGGGCCCGGTCAAACTCATGGAGCTGAAGATCGGCATCGCCGACCAAACCGCCAAAGAAATGCGTCACTCTGGGATTACCGCGCAAGCCCTGCACCCGGCTCTGGTCGACCATCACCGTAACCGTGTCACCAATACGGTAGTACTGCAGCGACACCAGCAACTGCCCCATACTGTAGTAACGACGACCCAGTGCCGTAATGGCGGCAGAGGGGCTGTCGGCCTCGGCCAACAGCGCTTGCAGCTGCTCTGCAGAGAGATACGGCGCGTTCATCACCCGCAGCAACACGCCATTAATCCGTCGTTCAACCACCGCGCCCTCAAAGCGCTCGGCCTGCTGAATCTGTTCCTGTGTAGCCAGTTGTGGGGGCATGACCGGAGGCAGGTCAATCGCCATGTGCGTGCTCCTTATGCGGGGACTCATTGAACATTGGTGTGGGATTAGCGGGGCTGCAGGCGCAGTTCAACACGGCGGTTAGCCGCATAGCTGCTTGCATCATTACCGCTGCGCAGGGGCTGCGACTCGCCGTAGCCGCGAGCGCGCAGACGCTGGGCGGGAATGCCCGCCTCGATCAGATAACGACGCACAGCCTCAGCGCGCTTTTCCGACAGCGCCAGATTGTATTGCGCACTGCCACGGGCGTCGGTATGCCCGGCAATTTCAACAGCGCCTGGACCGGTATCCCTCAAAATGGCGATGACCTGCTGAAGCTCTCGATGAGCGGCGCTGTCCAGCGTCCAGCGGTTATTGGCAAAGTGGACACCGTCCAGTCGCAAGGGCGCGGCTGCATCAAGGTGGCAGCCATTGGCCATGACCCGCTGCCCCGGTGGCGTGCTGCGACACTGATCATCACGATCACAGACTCCATCGGCATCGCTGTCGACGCAGCGCTGACCGGCCGTTTGCGCATAGGCAAGTTCCAGAGTGGGGCTGAGCGGCTGCGGGGTGTGCAAGGCAGGTTGGTCACCGGCATTGGCCAGCGGGCTGTCCACCGCCGCAGAAAGCGCCGCTAACTCCCCGGCAGACAATGTGGCCGGTTCATCCATGGCGGCAAGGTCTGCCATCTGCGCGGAACTCATTCCCATATCGGCAGGCGCCAAGGGCATCGCTGTCATATCCGCACCCGGAACCGACAGGGCGGCATCCAGACCTAGCACGATATCGTCGAGAGCCAGACCCGTTGTGTCGCTGAGGCCTTCCACCACCGGCATCAGCCCCAGATGTTCAGTCAAATCCAGCAGCAAGCCTGCCCGGGCAGGGTTGACCGGCATCAGGCTCGCGGCCGCAAGCAACAGTACGGCCTGGCAATGTGGGCGAAGGCGTTGCATGTAACGAGTCATCCTTGGTCTGCGGCAGAGGTAGCCGCTATTTTTACAGCGCCGCCCGCCGATTACTGCGCAGCAACGAGGTGATCGTCACATTATGTGATTAATGTCACACCATCCGTCAACTGTTCAACAACCGTCGCTTAGCCTGGGCAAATTCCTCGTCGGTCAGACTGCCCTCTCGGTGCATACGCTCCACTTGCTGCAGCTCCTCGGTGAATGCCGCGGCTTCCTCCGGTCCCGGATTGATTTCCTCGCGCATCACATCAGTCAGCCCCAGCCATTGCCCGATCTTGCGCAACAGCCGGGCGATGCCACGCCACAGCTTCGGCAGCAGCCAAATAAGCAGCAACAGAAACAGTACAAACAGCGCCAAAAACAGCATGGGGTGATTTAACGCCAGCCACAGGCCGCCGAATACGGCGAGATCCTCACTGATGGATGCCACCCAGTTCGTAACCGGCTCGGGTGAGGTATTGATCATCACCCGCGTGCTGGCCTTGGCGGCGTGGGTAACCGAGCTGACCGATCCCCCGACAATGCCCGCCGCCAGTTGCAGTGCCGGGCTGACATCACCCACGCTGTTTGCGGCCAACAAGGCACCGGCGGGAATGCGAATAAACGTATGCAGGGCATCCCAGCCAGTATCCACACCGGGAATCTTGTCGGCAAAGAACTCAACAGCGAACATCAAGCCCGCCGCCATAATCACCGGGGGGCTCTGTACGATATCCAGACTCTCAGGCAGAGCAATGCCGCCGCTGGCACCACCGAGCCCCAACACGAGAATTGCTGCATAAAGGTTGATACCACTGGCCCAGGCCACGCCCATAGTCAGGGAAATGACGCTGACCAACTGTTGATATTCGTCCATCTCAAGTCTCCTGAGCGGGCTGAACCTTGCGCAGCAAGAGGATAGAAATCAGCGCCGAGCCCACTTCAAAGCTCAGCGCACCATAGGTGTACGGGGATCCGGCATCATCCAGAAACAGGCCCGCAAGGCGACCTCCGCCCAAACCGACGCACAGCACCGCGTGCATAAACAGTACCGGAAATTGCCAGCAGGCCCGGATCAACGCCATCGACGTCGCCATGGCAACCGCCAGACTCAGACCGCCATACATGGCACGCAACTCGGCCTTGGCCACACCACTCTCCGCTCGCACGCCGGCATAGCCCTCCAGGGCCTCCGGCATCACCAATAACACCAGACCAATTCCCGCCCAGACGAGCGCCAGAAAGCCCAGATATCCTCGCAACATGCCATTTCCTCTTATTTGTGCATTCTTCGCTGACCCCAAGCGTCAACCAAAAAGACCGAAACGGTCAATCGCTTTCCACCGGAAGCGATTAGTATCTGACAGTCTAGTGTGGAGGAGCAGCATGTCGACATTTAACGATTACCCACTGAACCCGGAGTACGGCGAGGGCTGTTTCCGTCGCCATATTCGCTTGCGGGCCAGTGAGTCAGAGGTGTTGGCAGAGTTGGAAGACCATCACCACGCCTTTCGTCTCACACTGCAGCACGATGGCCAGCAGCTTACGGCGATTCACGCCGAAACGCTGCGCATCCCCTTCAGCACCTGCCCCGGTGCAGTCGAGCCATTACAGGCGTTGCGCGGTCTGCCCATCAGTGATGACAGCGATCTGCTGATCGCCAATAGCAATCCGACCGCTAACTGCACACATCTCTACGACCTGGCACTGCTGGCGATCGCCCAAGCGGTGAGGGGGCCGGGAGAGCGAAACTATGAAATCCGTATCGACGATGAACAGGGGGATGCCCCCAATGCCGCGGAAATCTGTGTAGACGGTGAGCTGGTACACCGCTGGCTGTGTCGCGACTGGGTGATTCAAGCCCCGGAAGCGCTGGCGGGAAACGTGCTGTTCAAAGGCTTCACTAAATGGGCCGGCACGACCTTCAGTGGCGACGCCAAACGCGCCGCCTTTGCGCTGCAAAAAGGCTATTTTGTCGCCAGTGCCCGCCGCTACAATCTCAACGCCATTGCCGGCGAAGCGGCCAATGACGCCCGCGACTATATGTATGGCGCCTGCTATACCTACACCTCACCACAAATCGAGAAAGCCGTTCGACTGCCCGATACCGTGTTCGATTTCAATCGTGCACCGGAGCAGTTACTTCGCTTTCGCGACAAACTCTGAGCGGGGTCTCGGTCAGTGATTACGGCGCTAGGCACATTTACGAATATTGTGACATGAGGGGTCGCACTATGATGGAACCATGTTTGAAGAGAGCGGCGCACCCCGCCCCTCGACGCAACCGTCTCCATAGTAGCACCCCCGCTTGGCACCCAGAATCTGGGTGCTTTTTTTATGCCCACTCAATCCAGAGTGAACACCAGCGACACCCGTGCAGAGATGGTCTCTTTCCCCAGCAGCATTGGCGCATCGGCCGCCTTGGCCTCCATCATCATGACCGCGCGATCGGCGCGAGGCTGAATCGGCGTCGCATTGGCATTGATGCTGTAGATTTTATCGAGCTTGCTGCCCAGTTCCCCGGCCAGCAGCGCCGCCCGCTCGCGACCATCGGCCACCGCCGCCTTGAGAGCCTGCGCGGCCAACGCCTCGCGCTGGGATACCAGAAAGCGAACATTCCCCAGTTGGTCGATACCCGCCTCCACCAGCGCATCCACCAACGCGCCGTAGCGTTCCAGGTCAGCCAATTCAATCACCACCTCGCGCTCAACGCGCTGCCCCTTGAGCTGACGCGTGCCGTCTTCCCACTGGTAATCGGGTGCAACACGAATCTGCGAGGCGCGAATCGCGTCATCCGTAATATTTTGACCCCGTGCCGCCGCCAGTACCTTGGCAACACGGCGGTCGACGTCGGCCTTGGCGTCCGCCACAGAATCGCGGGTAGCGACAATCTGCAAGCTCAGCTCAGCACTGTCAGGCAACGCCTCAACTTCGGCATATCCCTGCACCGCAACATGGGGCTTCTCGGGCGTCTCGCCAGCGCAGGCGAGCAGCGGCGTGGTTAACGACAGGCAAAGCAAAATTCTGGAAATAGCATTCATGGGCATATAGTCCTTGTGAGCGATGTTCCTGAGCCTCCTTACCCATAACCATGGGTGGGGAGACAACCAAGACGGGCAGCGTCCCGTCAATAACAATACAGACTGACAACCAACAAGTTTAAGCGGGAGAAACACTATGAACAGCCAGGTTGATAATAATGCCGCTGATATGATTCAGCGCCTCCTCAACGCACAACGCAATGCCTACCTTGCCGAAGGCGCGGTCAGCGCAGAAACGCGTATCGACCGACTGCAGCGCGCCATTGATCTTGTTTTCGACAACCGCGATGCCATTGTTGATGCGCTCAGCGCTGACTTCGGTCACCGCAGCAGCCACCAGTCACTGATGTCTGACATCTACGCCACTATTGAGTGCCTGAAATACAGCAAAAAGCACCTGAAAAAGTGGATGAAGACGGAAAAGCGTAAAGCACCGTTTCCGATGAACCTGCTGGGCGCCAAGGCCCGCGTGGAGTTCCAGCCCAAGGGCGTGATCGGCATTATCGGCACCTGGAACTTCCCCGTTAACACCATCTTCGCCCCGCTCGCCGGCATTTTTGCGGCCGGTAACCGCGCCATGATCAAGTGCTCGGAAGTCACCCCTCAAACCGGCGAACTGATGGAGCAGTTAATTGCCAAGTATTTCAAACCCGAAGAACTGGTTGCCATCAACGGCGGTCCGGACGTGGGCGCCAGCTTCTCGGCGGCCCCCTTCGACCACATTATTTTTACCGGCGCGACATCCATTGCCCGCCACATTATGCGCGCCGCTGCCGACAACCTCACGCCGGTGACGCTGGAGCTGGGCGGCAAGTCGCCGGTGATTATCAGCGACAGTTACCCGATGAACGAGGCCATTGAGCGTATTGTCAACGGCAAAATCCTCAACGTCGGTCAAGTCTGCCTGTCGCCCGATTACATTCTGGTGCCAGAGGCCAAGCTGGAGGAATTTGTCAGCGGCACCATGAATTATCTCGGCACCTTGTTCAGCTCACTGCTGAACAACCCCGATTACAGCTCCGTGGTTAACGCCCGCCACTATCAGCGCCTGCAAAGCTATCTGGCCGATGCCCGTGAGCAGGGGGCGGATATCCGCGAGTTCAACCCCGCCAATGAAGATTTCAGCCAGCAAAGCGGCACCCACAAATTGCCGCTGACACTGGTCGTGAACCCCAGTGATGAGCTGAAGGTGATGCAGGAAGAGCTGTTTGGTCCGATTGTCTGCGTGAAGAGCTACCGCAGCGTCGACGACTGTCTGGACTATATCAATGCCCGTCCGCGGCCGCTGGCTCTGTACTATTTTGGCAAGAACGAGGCGGAACAACGCCGCATTCTCGATCGCAGCACCAGCGGCGCAGTGACCATCAACGACGTCATTTTCCACGTGAGCTGTGAAGATCTGCCCTTTGGCGGCATCGGCCCCAGCGGCATGGGCTACTATCACGGCAAAGATGGCTTCCTTACCTTCAGCCACGCCAAGGCGGTGTACAAACAGAGCGGCGTCAACTTCCAGAAACTGGGTGGCATGCTGCCTCCCTATGGGGAAAAAGCCGAGAAAACCCTCAACACCATGATCCGTAAGTAAGCCCCTCAGGCAGCCGCCCCAGGCGGCTGCCCTTCTTTAAAATTTCACTTCTCCCGTTTCCCCCGTTCACGCATAATCGCCGCCCCTGTGCTACTGTCATTGGCACAGAGGTTTATGCATTCAGCCGTGACAGGAACAGATTTTGACAACATCACCATCTACACAAACCGTGCTGGGCTGGCGCGAGTGGGTATGTCTGCCAGAATTAGGCATAGCGCGACTCAAGGCCAAAGTGGATACCGGCGCCCGCAGCTCTTCGCTGCACGCCTTCGACATTCAAACCGAAGACATCGACGGTCAGCTCTGGGTGAACTTCAAAATCCATCCCCATCAGCACGACAACGACGAGACAATCTGCTGCCGGGCAAAAGTTAAAGACTACCGGCAGGTCACCGATTCCGGCGGCCATCGCAGTATGCGCTATGTGATTGAAACGGCATTGCAACTCGGCGACGAACACATTGTCGCAGAGGTGACGCTGGCCGACCGTTCTGACATGTTGTTTCGCATGTTAATCGGTCGCACAGCAATGTCCGGACGCTATGTTGTGGATCCCAGCCGGTCCTACTGCGTCAGCCAGGCCCAATAATCATTCAGCAGCAACAGGCGCAATGCGCCGAGAGAGAGTCAGCATGAAAATCGCCATACTGTCGCGCAACAGCCGTCTTTACTCCACCAGCCGCCTGGTGGAAGCCTGCAAGGAACGCGGGCATGAAGTGCGCGTGCTCGACACCTTGAAATGCTATATGGAACTCAGCTCCAACGAGCCGGCCATCTGGTATAAGGGCGAAAAGCTGGAAGGCTTCGACGCCGTCATCCCCCGCATTGGCGCGTCCATCACGACCTATGGCCTGGCCGTTATCCGCCAGTTTGAAATGATGGGCACTTACAGCCTGACCGAGTCGGTCGCTCTCGGCCGGTCCCGCGACAAGCTGCGGGCACTGCAACTGTTATCTCGCAAGAATATCGGCATGCCGGTTACCAGTTTTGCTCACGATGTTCACAACACCAAGGAGCTGATCAAATTGGTGGGCGGCGCGCCGGTCGTCGTTAAACTGCTGGCCGGCACCCAGGGCCGTGGTGTGGTGCTCGCAGAAACCGCCAAAGCCGCAGAGAGTGTTATCGATGCCTTCCGGGAATTGAAGGCGGACTTTCTAGTGCAGGAATTTATCAAAGAAGCGGGCGGCTCCGACGTACGCTGTCTGGTGATCGGTCGGCGCGTGGTCGCGGCCATGCAACGCACGGCCTCCAATGGCGAGTTTCGCTCTAACCTGCACCGTGGCGGCACCGCCGAGCTGACCAAACTGACTCCGGCAGAGCGGGCCACCGCCGTCAAAGCCGCTCAAATCATGGGGCTGAATGTGGCGGGGGTCGATATTCTGCGCTCCTCCCGCGGTCCGCTGGTAATGGAGGTCAACTCCTCGCCGGGGCTCGAAGGCATCGAAAATGCCAGCCGCAAAAATGTCGCGGGTGAGATCATTAAATTTATTGAAGAAAATGCCGCGCCCTATAAAAACAAAACCCGCGGCAAGGGCTGATCTGAGACAAAAGCAGTGTAGAATCATTCGGTCACGTCCCAGGAGAGCTAATGAGTGACCGAACCGCGAGGCACTAAGTCCACACGCCGCCGACAGGCCACCAAAGCCAAAAAACTGATGATTGCCGGGACAGAGATTCTGCCCGGCACACGACAGCAGATCGAACTGCCTGTCGCCAAGCTCTATACCCATACCGAACTGTCCATCACCATCAAGGCGGTGCGCAGTAAACGTGAAGGCCCCACGCTGTTTGTCAGTGCGGCCATTCACGGCGATGAAATCAACGGGGTAGAAATCGTCAGGCGGCTACTGCAACACCGTGCGCTGCGGTCTTTGCGCGGCACGCTGGTCGCCATTCCCATCGTCAATGTTCACGGTTTTCTGAACAATAACCGCTACCTGCCGGATGGGCGCGACCTCAACCGTTCCTTTCCCGGCTCGCCGAAAAGCTCTCTGGCCGGCCGCGTTGCACACAGTTTTTACAATGAGGTGGTTGCTCAATGCGACTACGGTATCGACCTGCACACCGGCGCTCGTCATCGCGGCAATCTGCCTCAGATTCGCGCCGACCTTCAGGACGAGACGACCCGCGGTATGGCCGAGGCCTTTGCGGCACCGGTCATGCTGCACGCCAAAACCCGCGATGGCTCGCTGCGCGCAGTAGCCAGCGAGCAGGATATTCCCGTGCTGCTCTACGAGGCTGGCGAAGCGCTGCGCTTCGATGAAGTGGCCATTCGCGCCGGGGTCTCGGGGATTATCAATGTGATGCGTCACATCGGCATGTTGCCCGCCTCACGCAGTAAAAAACCGCGTCGCACACCGATGGTCACCAACCAGTCCTACTGGGTTCGCGCGACGGTCAGCGGGGTACTCCGCGCGCTGGTCCCGCTGGGCGCCTTCGTCAAAGCCGGTGAAGTGATCGGCGTGATTTCCGACCCCATCAGCGACAGCGGTGGCGATGTGGAAATCTGTGCCCATGAGGCCGGCATTGTGATTGGCCGGAGTTATTTGCCGTTAATTTACGAGGGCGACGCGCTGTTCCACATTGCCAAGTACAAAGCCGACATCGAAGAAGCACTGCAACACTACAGCGAATTCCTGGAAGAGTTTGAACCAGAGTCGTACCCGCCCGCGCCGGGAGAAGATCCGCCGATTGCCAGCTGATTTACGCCAGGCCGCGCTCCTGCAACGTCGCGCCCTGGCAGTGGCTGTCCATAAATGACAGCATCAGCTGCAAGTATTGCTGGCGACCAAAATGCAGTAAGTGGTTGCCCGGAAACCAGTGCAGGTAGCTATCGGGCCAGTGGGCATGCAGCAGCCGGACAAATCGCGGCGGTGTGAAGCGATCCCCCGCACCGCCGATAATCATCACTCGCTCCGGGTTGAGTACCGGCTGGTAGCTCAGCGGGCTGTGAACCGCCATGCCCCGCCGCAGATCCTGAGCAGACAGGCCTGAGCGCTGCTGGATCAATTCCATAAAGCTCCTGGTCGGCTGCCAACTGCGAATAGTGTCGACGGGCGCCACCAGTGGCGAGTTAGGAATACAGAACGCGAGACGCGGTTCGACAACAGCCATCAGAGCACTGAGATACCCCCCCAAGCTGAGGCCGGAAATCCCCACATGCGGTGCGCCCCGCGCAACCAGATAATCAAACAGCACGCGCAAGTCACAGATCGACTGCAACATTCCCTCAGCGAGCTGCGAGAAACCGCCGCTAAACAGCCCCTGACCACTGAACAGCGAACGTCGCTCTGCCCGGCTTCCGTGGAAGGGAATGGTGAACAGGGCAATATCGTAGCCGCGCTCATAGAACCACGGCAGCGAGAAAAAGCGACTGTTAAAACGATAATCGCTGGCAACCACACCGTGCACAAAAATTAATGTGGGGCGCGGCCCTTCCGGATGACTCCAGAGCTGCACCTCAGCACGCCGGTTCCGCCGATTCGCCAAGTAGCGATCGGTCATCTCCGGATTTAACGGCTCGAATGGACTGTCGAAGCTGAGCAGCGAGGTAGGAGCCGGCTCTCGCCAACGCTGCCAGCGCGATGGCGACTGCGCACAGACATTGACCGCGGGCGGCACAGGGAAAACCCGATCCGCATCCCGCTGTTCTGCCAGTGCGGCATAAAAATCCATGGCCTGCCGCTCATCCGATAACAGCCGGGGCTGCAGCGCCAGCTTCGGCAGCAGCGACGCGCTGATCGCGCAGCCCAGCACACTGCGCAGTGCCCGATCCGCAGCGGCAGTGCTGTACACCTGAATGGGGGACTCGCCATCCAGCTCTGTGCCATCCGATTGACAGTAGAAGTCTTCCGGCAGGGTCCGCCACCAGGGAGGTGATTCGTGAATCTGCGGCATACGTGGAGCGTTCATAGGCTTCTCTATTGTGTTTATTGTCTTCACAGCCATCGTTTCTGTTTGTACCACAATAACGCCGGATTGGAAGCCGGAATGCATCGCATAGTTCGATGCCAGCTTGCCGTTCTTCCCGCACAGCCCTAAGCTGTGCGCATCCTTCAGACAAGATCGCACCATGCCATTGCAGGAACAGGTTCAAGAGTTTCTCCGCTACCAGGCCAATGTTCGCCGCTTGTCTCCACACACGCTGGAGGCCTACCGACGCGACCTGGTGACGCTGGAAAGCTTTTGCGCTCAACACCATTTTACAGACAGCGCACAGCTCGACAGCGGACACATCCGCCAGCTTGTTGCCGCAGAGCGCAGTCACAAGGCCTCGCCAGCCAGCATCCAGCGGCTACTGTCTTCACTGCGCAGCTTTTACAAGCATCAAATGCGTTACCACGGCGCCAAACGCAACCCTGCCGAAGGTATCGCGGCGCCCAAACGTGGTCGTCCCTTACCCAAAACGCTGGACGCGGACCGGGTCAACCAGCTACTCGCTTTTCCCGGTGACGAGCCCATCGACCTTCGCGATCGCGCCATACTGGAGCTGTTTTATTCCTCCGGACTGCGTCTCGCTGAACTGGCTTCGCTGGACTTGGGTGATCTAGACCTACGCGAAGGCCTTGTCCTGGTCACGGGCAAAGGCAGGAAAAGTCGCCACCTGCCGGTGGGACGAATGGCCGTACGCGCGCTGAATGCCTGGCTGCGCATTCGGCCACACAGTGACAACGAGGCACTGTTCACCAGCCTACAAGGGCGGCGGCTGGGGCATCGCGCTATCCAGCAGCGCTTGAAATATCGGGCCCGACAACAGGGTATCCCCGAAAACCTTCACCCCCACATGCTGAGGCACTCCTTTGCCAGTCACTTGCTGGAATCCAGCAGCGACCTGCGCGGCGTACAGGAATTACTCGGGCACGCCAATCTGTCGACGACGCAGGTGTACACCCATCTCGATTTTCAACATCTGTCGCGGGTGTATGACCAAGCCCACCCCCGCGCTGGACGACGGAGAAAAAAGGATTAAGCATGGGCCGCATCCACGCCATCAGCTTCGACCTCGACGATACCTTCTGGCCAAGCCGACCGGTCTTGGAGCACGCCGAAGCCGTTTTCTACCGTGAGCTGGAGAGGCGGGCGCCCCGGTTGGTAGCCCGCTATACACCGGACGACCTCCGCCAGCAGCGTATCGCCTTGCTGCAGCACCGACCCGACCTGCGGCACCACATCAGTGACTGGCGCCGTATCAGCCTGATCCAGGCGCTGCAGAGCTGCGACTATGGGGAGCAGAGCGAAGCCATCGCCAACGCGGTATTCGCCGACTTCCTTGACGCGCGCCAGCGAGTCTCGCTATTCGACGATGTGGAAGCCGTTCTGGAAGTGCTTAGCCAACGATACGTGCTGGTGAGTTTAACGAATGGCAATGCCGACCTGAGCTGCCTGCCTTGCAGCCGCTTTTTCAAAGCCAGCCTGAAGGCCGAGGATATTGGGATCAGCAAACCCCACGCGGCGGCTTTTGAGGCGGCCTGCGACGCAGCAGGATATGCGCCAGGCCATGTGCTGCACATCGGAGATCACCCAAAGGACGATGTTCACGGCGCGCTCAACGCAGGGTTGAGAGCAGTGCAAGCCTTGATGCCCGGTGTGGACCGCCCCCGGCATGAAGGCGCCGAGGGCTACTTTGACGATTGGCGCCAGCTACCCGCGCTGCTCGATGAACTTCAGCAGCTCCGCTGATCAGAAGCCGTCCTGATCACCGTCGTTGAGATAGCCGCTACGCACATGGGGCTCAAGGTGAGTGATATGGCCGCCCTGGGAGAGAAAACTCTCCACATCGCGAGCGAGTTGCTCACGCATACGGTCATGGTTGGTCATCGCTGGAACAGCGCTGTTCACATGATGCTTTTTGCTTTCGACTTCACGGACTTTCGATCCCATCTCACTACCCTCCGAGCGTGAAGAAATCACCGTTTGCGGCATTTATACTGCGGAGAAATATCGTCTGACAAGCGGGTCGTTAGGCTTTTTTGTTATGAGAAAAACATCCGAAGAAAAATAGAAATATATTGAAAATACCCCGCCACAGCAGGCATAAAAAATGGCGCCGCAGCGCCATCTCGAAAGTCCCGTTAGCCGGGAATTAAATCGCTTCTTCGCCCGTCTCGCCCGTGCGAATCCGGATCACTTGCTCCAGCGGGCTAACAAAAATTTTGCCGTCGCCAATTTTGCCGGTGTTGGCTGCCTTGGTGATCGAATCGATCACTTTATCAACCTGCTCATCACCGATCGCAATTTCCAGCTTAACCTTGGGCAGGAAGTCCACAACATACTCAGCCCCACGATACAGCTCGGTGTGCCCTTTCTGGCGGCCAAAGCCCTTTACCTCGGTCACGGTCACGCCCTGAACCCCGATTTCGGAAAGCGCCGCACGAACATCGTCGAGCTTGAACGGTTTAATGATTGCACTGACCAATTTCATGGCGAAACATACTCCAAATTTGACTCAATGGCGGCTAACTTAGCCCAGCCCCGCAGCCAAGGCAAGCCGAGCCGTTCATCGTTCGCAAACGCCACGCAAAAAAAAGGGCGCTCATTGAGCGCCCTCTGCAAGACCTGAGTGGTTACGCGTTTTTGGTAAACTCGGGGTACGCTTCCATGCCACACTCGGACAGGTCGACACCCTCGTATTCTTCCTCTTCGGTCACACGCAGACCCATGATCGCTTTGATGATCAGCCACACGACTGAGCTTGCGATGAAGGTCCAGGCGAAGATGACAACCGCACCGTAGATCTGGGCACCGAAGCTGGCGTCGCTGTTAGTCAGCGGCACAGCCATCACACCCCAGAGACCTACCACACCGTGCACAGAGATCGCACCGACGGGGTCGTCGATTTTGACTTTGTCCAGCGCCAGGATGGAGAACACAACCAGTACACCACCAACAGCACCGATCAGAGTCGCGACAAGCGGTCCGGGAGACAGCGGATCAGCGGTGATGGCAACCAGGCCAGCCAGTGCGCCGTTCAGAGCCATGGTCAAGTCAGCTTTACCGAACAGAACCCGGGCAACCAGCAGAGCAGCAATCAGACCACCACTTGCCGCCGCATTGGTGTTCACGAACACCTGCGCAGTTGCGTTAGCTTCGTCGATGTTGGACACCATCAGCTCAGAACCGCCGTTGAAGCCGAACCAACCCATCCACAGGATAAAGGTACCCAGTGTTGCCAGCGGCAGGTTTGCACCCGGAATCGCGTTGGTTTGACCATTCGGGCCGTATTTGCCTTTACGAGCGCCCAGGAAGACCACACCGGCCAGTGCTGCAGCAGCACCACACATGTGAACAATGCCCGAACCTGCGAAGTCAGAGAAGCCCGCTTCAGACAGGAAGCCACCGCCCCAGCTCCAAGAGCCTTGCAGCGGGTAGATGACGCCAGTCATCACAATCGCGAAGGCCAGGAAAGCCCACAGCTTCATACGCTCAGCGACGGCGCCAGAGACGATCGACATCGCAGTCGCCACGAAGACAACCTGGAAGAAGAAGTCAGAAGAACCGGAGTAGTAAATCTCGCCGTCAGACGCCAGCACTTCTTCGACAGAGGCATCAGAGATGCTGTTACCGAACCAGCTGTCAGGCAGGATACCGCTCTCGGAACCACCGTACATGATGGTGTAGCCGCACAGCAGGTACATGGTACATGCGATGGCGAACAGAGAGATGTTCTTGGTGAGAATTTCAGTCGTGTTTTTAGAGCGGACGAGGCCCGACTCCAGCATGGCGAAACCAGCCGCCATCCACATTACCAACGCGCCACAGACAAGAAAATAGAATGTGTCCAGGGCGTATTTGACTTGTATGATGTCTTCCATCACGTGCCCTCCAAAGGGAAAGAGAAATCTGTATTAATTTGTTGTCGGCAGCGCCATCAGCTCTACCTTAAAAACTTAAATCGCTTCTTCGCCGGTCTCGCCGGTACGGATACGGATCACTTGTTCCAGTGCAGAAACAAAGATCTTGCCGTCACCGATTTTGCCGGTGTTAGCGGATTTGCTGATGGCCTCAATGGTTGAATCCACGGCGCCGTCAGCAACGGCAACTTCAATTTTTACTTTGGGCAGAAAGTCGACAACATATTCCGCGCCACGATACAGCTCGGTGTGCCCTTTCTGGCGACCAAAGCCCTTAACTTCCGTGACAGTGATGCCGTGCACACCGATGTCGGAAAGCGATTCCCGCACATCGTCAAGTTTGAAGGGTTTAATAATCGCTGTGATTAATTTCATGGTTATCTCCTGCTGAAAACCGGTTAAGTGCGGGCGGCAGGCGCCCGCAAAGTGTGTTTACAGGCTTTTTGAGATGGTGAAGATGGCGCGATCTTCGGTGTTGTCGCCACCACCAATATCAGTGCCGACATAGGCCAGAGACAGAGTCACACCGGCCACGTCATAGTTAAGACCAACCAGATAGTCCACGTAGCTGTCATCGCCATCTACAATGCCGTCTTCCTCAGTCGTGGTTTGGCCCACATGGAAATCCATGCTCATGTTCTCTTGCAGCGCCAAACTGTAGTCAACGCTAATTACCGTCGCAGAACCATTACCTCCATCAATAATGCCCTCGCCGAAGTAATCAGGTGAGTAAACCAGACCGAAAGTGAAGTCTGCGACTGACACCGACGCAACATACTCTTGGTAATTAGAAGCGGACTCTGCACCGGGGTAGGTGAACTGCCATACAGACAGATCCACACTTACTGATTCAGAAGCATTGAAGGCATAGCCAACATAGTAGTCAGTTTCAGTGCTGTTCTGTTCTACAGAGCTTTTACCGTCAGAGAAGTTAACGTTCGATGCCCAAACGCCTACATAGGCACCACTTTCAAAGCCATAATCAAAGCCGCCTTGTACGGCCATTTTCTCGTTGGTTTGTGATACACCGCGGAAGGAGTAGTCGGTTGTCCAGGCAACATTACCGCTGATTTCTCCCGCCGAGGCAGCCATCGGAGCAGTGGTTACCACAGCAACACCAAGCATTTTTTTCCAAGCGTTCATGTTCTAGTCTCCAAATATTGTCTTCAGTCTTCTTTAGATATGCGGTTTAGGGGAGCGCCCTGAACTTCACATGCACTACCACTATGCACAGGGTGTGCCAGAAAAAATCACTGCTAAAAAAGGGCATTTTTTGGAGATTTCTCGGCTAAAAAGGCGCTTTGCGCACCAAAAAAACCCATACCAAATGAAACAAGGTCACAAAACGCACACAAACAGTGCAAAAAACAACCATCTTGCACTTACCTACGCCTGCAATCTCTGCCTCAAGGCAAAAGCACGCCCCATTTTGGCCCCACATAAGAAATTCGTTATTCCTCGTATCTCCCAGGCCCGCCATTCACAGGACAGTTGCGTAGCGTTAACGCCACGGCCGCCTGCTATCGAACCGCTAAATACGCTAAACTTCCGGCATCGCAGTGAGGAATCTCAGATGGCAAAACCCGACTTCATTTCTCAACTGGCCGAACAGGCCAGCCGCCTGATCAGCCAAGGTCCGGACATACAGCAGGATATGGAAGCCAAGCTCCAGGTACTGTTGCAGAGCGGCTTCAGCAAGATGAACGTGGTTTCCCGCGATGAATTCGATGCCCAAGTGGCGGTTCTTCAGCGGACCCGCGCTCGAGTGGAAGCGCTCGAAAAGCAACTTGCAGAACTTGCCGCACAGATCGACGCCGAACAGACCGGCCAATAATCCGCTAACGATTCCGCAGGATGCAGAATCGTCATACGCAGGGATGCTGCCATGCCACTTGCCACCGTTCTCAGCCGGGCACGACTCGGTATTGATGCACCGCTCATCACGATAGAAGTTCACCTTTCCGCCGGACTGCCCGCTTTTAATATCGTCGGGCTCCCCGAGGCGACCGTGCGCGAAGCCAAGGACCGGGTGCGATCCGCGCTGATTAATTCCCGCTTTGAGTTTCCCGTCAGTCGCATTACCGTCAACCTCGCCCCGGCCGACTTACCCAAGGAGGGTGGTCGCTTTGACCTGCCGATCGCCATCGGTATTCTGCTCGCCACCGGCCAACTGAAGCAGGCTCAAACCGACGGGTTCGAGTTCATCGGGGAACTGGGGCTGAGCGGCGAGTTGCGTCAGGTTCACGCGGCACTGCCCGCCGCCTTGGCCTGTGCAGACGCTGGGCACCAACTGCTTCTGCCCACGGCCAACAGCGGTCTCGATGCACTGATCGCCGCGGACACATTAAAAGAAGCGCCAGACTTGTTGGCGGTTGTGGCCTTCCTGAGTGGACAGCTACCTTTGCCCGACGCAGAAACACCCGCCATCGGGACGCCGGGAGAGGCACCCTACCCGGACTTGAGTGATGTAAGAGGGCAACTGCTGGCAAGGCGCGCGCTGGAAATTGCCGCAGCAGGGGGACACAGCCTGCTGTTCAGCGGCCCTCCCGGTACGGGAAAAACACTGCTCGCCAACCGGCTTCAAGGCATTCTGCCGCCACTCACTGAACATGAGCAGCGGGATATTGCGATCATGCAATCGATCGTCGGCAAGCCGCTTAGCCTGCAGCGCCCGTTTCGCGCACCTCATCACACGGCGTCAGCGGTCGCCTTGGTGGGTGGTGGCAGCAATCCACGCCCCGGCGAAATCAGCCTGGCGGATCGCGGCATTTTGTTTCTCGACGAACTCCCGGAATACCCGAGAAAAGTATTGGAAGTCCTGCGCGAGCCGATGGAATCTGGCGAAGTGATGATCTCCCGAGCCAGTCAGCAGCTGCGTTTCCCGGCTCGATTTCAGCTCATTACGGCAATGAACCCCTGCCCCTGTGGCTACGATGGCGATCCCCAGCAGGCCTGTCGCTGCACACCAGACCAGATTCAGCGTTATCGGGGCCGGATTTCCGGCCCACTGCTGGACCGGATTGACCTGCGCCTGCGCATTCATCGTATGCCCATTGGCGAGCTGCAAGACGCACCGCCGGGAGAATCCAGTGCCACAGTGCGGGCGCGTGTCTGCGCGGCCCGGCAACGACAGGCAGCAAGGCAACACACCGTCAACGCGCAACTCTCCGCTGCGGATGTGGCGCGGCACTGCGCACTGGATCAGCCTGGAAAACAATTTATGCGACAGGCGGAAGAGCGACTTAAACTCAGTGCCCGCGCCCACCACCGCCTGCTGAAAGTGGCACGCAGCATCGCCGATCTGAGCGGCGACGCCAGGATTGACGCTACCCACCTTCAGGAAGCGGTGGCCTACCGGGGAGACCTTTAAGCGCGATCCGCGTGCTGCTGGCGCCGCCATGCCCGGGGCGAGACACCCTGCCAGCGCTTGAAAGCACGACTGAATACGGCCAACTCGGCGTAACCAAGATTCAAGGCCAGTGTCGTCAGATCGATATCACTGTGCGCAAGGTGCTCCTTGGCGAGGCGCAGGCGCCGACTCTCCAGCAATGCGCTGAAACTGCTGCCTTGCGCCGCCAATCGCTGCTGTAGCACTCGCGGGTGCAAGTCTACAATTCTCGCCACCATCGCAAGATTGCACTCCCCTGTTGGCAGCAACGCAGTAATCGCCTTCTCCAGCTGTTGTTGTAAGTCGCGCTCCGGTCGCTGACGACTACTCTGCCACTGCTGACTCAATCGCGCCCGAAGATCCGCAGCGACGAGCACCGGTTCGGCTAATAATTCAATGGGGTAGATGAGGCAGTTTCGACGTGCATCGACCACTGGCTCACAACCAAAAAGCTCTCTATATACGCCCGGCTCAGCAGTACCATTCCTTAACTCAAGTGCTGCTGGAGAACTGGGCACGCCCTGCAGTTGCTGAAGACAGCGACATAATAACGCCAGACTGAGCCCCGCCAGCTGGTCACAGTCCTCCTCTGTGGCAAAAGCAAAGTCCATGGAGAGCTCCAGCCAACGCTCGCTCTGATTAACCGCGATCAGCACACCGCGCGCATGAAACTCCAGGTTACGCTGCATTAGCCTAAGCGCATCGCCCAGGTTTGCCTGCAAGCACATCGCCGAGCCCAGCGCACCCACAGCCTCCAAGCCTTGGCGCATTCCCAGACGAATACCGAAGTCCTCTCGCTGACACCGCTGTGCTGACACAGTCATCAACCGCGCCAATGCCAGGTAGGGTATATACAAGTCGCTGTCATACAAGGCAGCGGGGCTCAGCCCAACTTCTGCCATGAGCATATTGGGATTTTCGCCGTTATCACGAACCCACTCGCTGAACCCGAGCAGACCGCCGCTGCGAACAAAATAGCTCACTCCCATCCTCGTGATTTATCAAGCAATAATTCGCAATATATCAAGTATTGCATGCAAAGTGCCGCTACTGTGCAAGCAATAACAACAAACATCACAAGGAAATACGCATGATACCGACCCCTGCCGTTGCACACGACGAACTGCTCACCCTCAATACCCACGATCTGCCGATGTACAAAGATGCCCTTCCCGGCGTTCCCGGCGTCGATGCCCAGCCACTTTTCCTTGACCCCCACCAAGGAGTTTGGGTGTTGCGCGCCGTTTTCCACCCCGGTGTTGTACTCCCACTCCACTATCACACTGGCACCGTTCATCTATTCACACTCTCCGGAAGCTGGCATTACGCGGAATACCCAGACCAGCCACAAACCGCAGGCAGCTATCTCTACGAACCCGGCGGATCCATTCACCAATTCATGGTTCCCGCTGACGCCACCGAACCAGCGGTAGCGGTAATGGTCGTTCACGGTGCGAATGTCAATTTCGACCATGATGGCAATTATCTTGGGATTATGGATGCCAGCGATATCATGAATATGTTTGATGCCTTGATTAAAGAGCGCGGCATGGAGCCTGCTCGTTACATTCGCCCCGCACCTGCGGAATACACGGCGGGTGCGAAGTGAATCTCGGTCAGTTGCCAAAACGCGTATTTATTACCGGTGCTGGCGGCTTCATCGGCCAACAATTGATGCAACGGTATCGTGCTCTCGGCTGTGAGGTACGAGGAATGGATTTGGTCGCTGACCCCGCTCAGGCAATCGTCGGCGGCGACCTTTGCAACCCCGAACGATGGGCTCAGCATGCTGAAGGGTGTGAGTTATTCATTCACACCGCCGCCGTAGTCTCTCTGGCTGCAGACTGGGAGGAATACCGGCGTATCTCTGTGCAGGGTGTGAGTCATGCCCTCGATGTTGCGCAGCGGGCAGGGTGTCGGCGTTTTGTGCACTTCTCATCAATTCTCGCCATGGGCTGCAACTACCCCGACGGCGCTGACGAGACCTGGCCTGTGGTGATTGGAGAGCAATGCCGCTATGGCGTTGCCAAGGGTGCCAGCGAACACCTTGTACTCGCCGCCCACGCACAGGGTCGCCTCGATTGCTGCATTATCCGACCGGGCGACGTCTACGGCCCTGGCTCCCGCGCCTGGTTGCTGGAACCCCTGAAGATGGCGCGAGCGGGCCGTCTGCTGCTTCCCGATGGCGGCAACGGGGTTTTTACGCCGGTCTATATCGACGATCTGGTCGACGGCACCTTGCTCGCGGCACACAGTGAGATCGCCAGCGGACAGATCTATATTCTCTGGGGAGAAGAGGCCGTCAGTTGTCGCACGTTTTTCGGCCACCATACGCGCTGGGCGGGCCGCAAGGGGAACCCGCCCAGCTTACCCAGCAGCGTAGCGCTGCCGCTGGCAAGGCTGGTTCAAGCGCTGAATCACCTTAGAGGGAAGCGTGATGAAACCTGCCCGGACACCATACGGATGTTCAATCGCAGCGGCGGTTTCGATGGCAGCAAGGCACGTGATCACTTGGGTTATCGCCCCAAAATATCACTCGCCGAAGGAATGCGCCGGTCGGAACAATGGCTGCGCGACAGCGGCCAACTCTAAGCTGAGATATCTACTATTGGGGACAAACCACCATGACCACACGCAGTCACTGCATTGTCTCAGGCGCCGGTAGCGGACTGGGACTTGGACTGGCAATACGCCTGTTACGGCGTGGGCATCGCTTGTCACTGATCGACCTCGGCTTCGACGACAACGCTCGGCAGCAACTTGCTGACGCTGCCAGTGCCGAGGATCAGTGGCAGACCTACCCGCTGGACATCCGCGATACGCAAGCACTAAAGCAGGCAGTTACCAACGGAGTGTCGGCCTTCGGTCCCGTTGCGCTGGCAATTAACTGCGCAGGTATCATCCTCAATCGCCGTTTTGTTGATATGGCACCCGAGGACTTTGCCCGGGTTGTGGACATCAATCTCAACGGCAGCATGTATTTTGCCAAAGCCGTCTTGCCTCACATGCAGGCGGGCAGCCGGCTAGGGCTCATCGCATCGATGGCCGGACTGGTCAGCAACTATGCCTATGCGGCCTACGGCGCGTCAAAATTTGGAGTTGTCGGGCTGGCTACCCCCCTACGCTACGAGTACGAGCCGCTGGGCATTGGTATCTCCTGCATCTGCCCGCCCGAGGTCAGAACCCCAATGGTAGTGGCTGAACGCCAAGACGGCGACCCGGTATCACTTCAGCTCAAGGACATTGCGGGCTCAATGGAGGCGCCACAGGCCATCGACAGTATCATCCGGGGACTGGACGCCGGACGCTGGATGATTATCCCCGGCATTCGCAGCCGTCTTACCGCAGGCTTTGCCCGGCACTGCCCTGCACTCTTTCACTTTTTTATGCAGCGCATTATTCGCCATCTGCTGCTCCGCACCCCGACCCAGGAGACCAGGCCGTGATGCCCGAACGCCACTTTTTCACACACCGTCACCTCCGGCTCTCTTACCTGGACTCTGCACCGGACGACCTTGATCGCCCCGCCGTACTGCTGTTGCACGGCTTCCCTGATCAGGCGACGATGTGGATGCCGCAAATTCAGGCCCTGCATCAGGCCGGATTTCGCTGCATCGCCCCCGACACTGTCGGCTGCGGCCAATCCGATATGGCTCCGAAGAAGGCTGACTATCACGTCGACCACATCATCGCCGACCATTTGGCACTGCTGACAGAGCTCGGCATTCGCCGCACCCATGTCGCCGGGCACGACTGGGGCGCTGTTATTGCGTGGGTGTTTGCAGGTACCGCACCGGACCAATGCCAGCAACTCGCGGTGATGTCCGTCGGGCACCCCACTGCCTATGCCAGAGCGGGATGGGGCCAAAAACGCGCAGGCTGGTACACCCTGTTTTTTCAACTCGGTGGCGTTGCAGACCAACTGTTGGCCCGGCGGGGGCGATTCTCGCTGCGTCGCATTTTCGGCTCACACCCCGACATGGACGAGGTGATGACACGTTTCGCTGAGCCAGGGCGCCTTCAGGCAGCCGTGCGTATCTACCGTGCGAATATGGCCACTATGCTGCTGACCCCGTTACCCAGGGTTAGCGCCAACACCCTCGCTCTGTGGAGTACGGCAGACCCCTTTCTGACGGAAGACCAGATGCTCAACTCCCGGCGCTGGGTCGACGGCAGCTGGCAGTACCAGCGCCTTGAAGGCGGGCACTGGATGAGCCTTGAAAAACCCGATCACATTAACTCACTCCTCATCGATCACTTTCGATAGGGCCAGCACCAACTCACTTTTTTCTGATCCTTTTTTGCGCACGCCGTTATCCACTGCTACTTTTACTAAAACTATAAAAACGGCAGTCATCACGCCCCTAGCGTGACAAGAGTAGAGAGGAGATCATCGATGCACTCGACACGAAGAAGCGCAGGCCGTTCGGCTGCGCTGAGCCTAATGCTGTCTGCAGCGCTTGCCGCCTGCGGCGGTGGAGGGGGTGGCGGCAGCTCATCCCGATCAAGTAGTGACCTGTCAGGGTCTCCAGTCAAAGGCCCCATGGCCAATGCCGTGGTCCAGATATTCCGTGTCGACGGTAGCGCGGCGCAGGCAAAAGGCGAGGTGCTGTCGACCGGTAGTACAAACGCGCAGGCAGCAATTACCGGCATCAATATTCCCGCGTCCCATAGTGGTGCGCTGATTGTTGAAATCACGGCCGATGACGACACGGTTGACCTGGCCAGCAATGCTGCACCGGCCATCACGGTCTTCCGCACGCTTTTGAGCAATCGCGATGCAGCCGACGCCCCCATTTACCCCTCGCCGCTGACGACACTGGCCTATGACCTGGCGGTTGCGAAAGCCGACAGCAGCACCGGTGGCTTTTCCGGCAATAACGATGGCAGCATCAGCGAAGCCGAACTGATTGCGGCATTTACCATCGCCTCGGCGAAAGTCTCCAGCAGCTTGGGCTTTGGCCTGGCGGCAGGTACGAACCTCAACACGACACCGCCGCTGGTCACCAGCGCGACGACAACAACCGCGTCGCTGGCCGAGGTTGCCGCCTACCGACAAGCGATCGAAGCCGTCAGCGCCATCTTGGTAAACATGCAAGACGCCGCGCAAAGCAGTAATGCCTCAACCACGGCGACGACCGACTCACTGCTCACCGCGCTGGCCTCTGACCTGTCAGATGGCGAGGTCGACGGTCTGGCAAACGGCGACCCGATTGCCGAATTTGCCGATGTTGGCGACGTTGCCAGCCAAGTGAATGTCGACCCATCAAGCCTCACCATTCCGGGTACGGACACGCTGGTTAGCGATGTCGAGTCAATACTCGTCAGCGAGCAAGCAGCCACTGGCGTCGACACCAATAGCGACGCCCTGGCAAACGGCAGTGCGAGCGCAGATCCAAGCCCCGCACAAACCACGCCGGACATCGACGAAGATGGCATCGCCGATAACGATGACAATTGCCCCAACACCGCCAATGCCAACCAGGCCGACTTTGACAACGACGGCCAAGGCAATGCCTGCGATAACGACGATGACAACGACGGTGTTAACGACAACGAAGATGCCTTTCCCCGCAACCCGGATGAAACTGTCGACAGCGACGACGACGGTGTGGGCGACAATGGCGACAACTGTCCGAATACGGCCAACGCCGACCAACTGAACAGCGACGACGACAGCCTCGGCAACGCCTGTGATAACGATGACGACGGCGACGGCGTAGACGATGTTAATGATGCCTTCCCACTAGACCCCGGCGAAGACACCGACACCGATGGAAATGGTGTGGGCAATAATGCCGACCCTGATGACGACGGCGACGGTGTCAACGACGGTCAGGACGCCTTTCCGTTCGACCCCAGTGAAAGTGCGGACTCAGATAGTGACGGCATCGGAGACAATAGTGACGCGTTTCCAAATGATCCGTCGGAGACCCTCGACTCCGATAACGATGGTGTCGGGGATAACAGTGATGCCTTCCCGAATGACCCGAATGAATCCAGCGATGCTGACAGCGACGGCGTCGGCGATAACGCAGACAACTGCCCGAATAACGCCAACGCAGACCAGGCCGATGACGACAATGACGGTATCGGTGATGTCTGTGACAGCCCGGACGGCGCTGTTTGGGACAACTTTAACTGGGATGAAGCTAACTGGCAGTAGTGCCAGTTAGCCACGAAGAATTAGAGACACGAATCAACACCGAATACAGATATGTTCTCAGGAGGACATCATGAAAAACGTACTCGCTATAGCAACCGCTCTCACGCTGTCCAGCTCACTACTTATTGCAGGCCCCGTGAATAACGAAAACATCACCACATTTACCGCAGGCTCACCAGCGGTCGCCGCCGACGTTAACAGCACTATCCAGGCACTGGTAAGCGCAATTAACGACAACGCCAGCCGGATTGCCGCACTGGAAGACAGCGCACCCGACAACAGCGTTGCCGGGAACAGCTACCAGCTGCGCAGTATCAACAGCATGGTTGCCGTGGGTGATACGGAGAGTTACAGCAGCGCTGGGCCGAATGACTTTGCCAATATCAGCAACGGTACTCTCAGTGCCACGCTGACCTTCGATAGCACCGGCTCTAACGGCACGCTGACCATCGACGCGGGTAACGACGAATCCTACGAGGTGAATGTGCCCACCAACAAGCTTGAAAACTTCACCGACGACGCCAGCGATAACAGCACCTTTACGTTCACTCAGACAGGCAATACCGTTTCCGCGACCTTTGATGAAGGCGGTGGTGAATTCTTTACGCTGGAGTTTCTGGTGAGCGCTGACGGCTCGCTGCTGGTAACGGCAACCTCCGACGTGGGATCAACCACTTTCAATGACGGCTCTAACGGCGAAGAAGCGTTTGTAGAGCTGGTGATTGGTGTCCGCAGCCAGTAGGCGCCACCCTCTCCTATCAAGCCCCGCCAGCGCGGGGCTTTTTTATATCTGAACGCAGCGGCGCGCGACGCGAGCCAGTGTCGATCCGCCAACAGCGCTGCTACAATTGCCGGCCATTTCTCCGGCCTTTGGGCAAAGCGTGAACGAACTCAACGATCGACAACGCGAAGCGGTGCTTTACATCGACGGTCCTCTACTGGTGCTGGCAGGTGCTGGCAGTGGCAAGACCAGCGTGATTACCCGCAAAATGGCGTACCTGATCGAAAGGTGCGGTATCCCGGCGCGCCATATTGCAGCGGTGACCTTTACCAACAAGGCCGCCCGCGAGATGAAAGAGCGCGTCGGCGCGCTGGTCAAAGGCAAAGCCGCGCACGGTTTGACGGTCTCGACCTTTCACAACCTCGGCATGAACATTCTTCGCCGGGAATACGCCGCTCTCAGCTACAAATCCGGCTTTTCTATTTTCGATGGACAGGACGCCCAGGCACTGATCCGCGACTTGCTGATACAGGAACACGGCAGCGACGGCGATCAGGCCGATCGCATCCAGCAGCGGATCTCCCACTGGAAAAACGAATTTGTGCTGCCGGAACAGGCCGTCGCCGAGGCAGAAGGCCCCGCCGATATGCTCTGCGCGCAAGCCTATATCCGCTATCAGAAAGCCCTGAAAGCCTACAATGCACTGGATTTCGACGATCTGATCCTGCTGCCTGCGCTGCTGTTTGAACAGCGGCCGGATATTCTCGACAAATGGCAGCACCGTATCCGGTACATGCTGGTAGACGAATATCAAGACACCAACGGCGCCCAGTACAAGCTGGTAAAACAACTGGTTGGCAATCGCCAAGGGCTGACCGTAGTGGGTGACGATGACCAGTCCATATACGCCTGGCGTGGTGCCAAACCGGAAAACCTGTCACTGCTCGGTAAGGATTACCCCCACCTGAAAGTGGTTAAGCTGGAGCAGAACTACCGCTCCACCGCGCGCATTCTCAAAGCCGCCAACACCGTGATCGCCAACAACCCTCACGACCTGAACAAAGCGCTGTGGTCCGATCTGGGTTACGGCGAGCACATTCGGATTCTGCGCTGCCGCAACGAAGACGCCGAAACCGAGCGCGTTGCCGTGGAAATCCTCGACCACAAAATTCGCACGGGCGGGCGCTTCGGCAACTACGCCGTGTTGTACCGGGGCAATCACCAATCGCGACTGCTGGAACTCAAACTCCAGGCCCATCAAATTCCCTACAAACTCAGTGGCGGCACCTCGTTTTTCGGGCGTAACGAGATCAAAGACATCATGGCCTATCTGCGGCTGGTGATTAATCAGGACGACGACAATGCCTTTCTTCGCATTGTGAATGTACCCCGCAGGAAGATTGGCACCTCTACCCTCGAAGCCCTGGGCAACTACGCGACGCAGCGTGAAATCAGCCTGTGCTCGGCCTGCGAGGAAATGGGCCTGCAGCAACAGCTACCCGAGGCAGCGGTCAGTCGTCTTCGCGAGTTCACCCAATGGCTGGACGGCCTGCGCCGCCGCTGCTACGGAGATGACGCGATTGCCGCGATCAAGCAACTGGTCAGCGACATCGACTATTTCGACTGGCTGGTACAGAACTCCTCGTCCATCGCCGTCGCCGAACGCCGCTTCGCCAACGTCAACACACTGATCGCCTCTATCGAGCAAAGCCTCAACAATGAGGAGCGAGACGACGGTGTTGAAGAAGCCATCAGCCGCCTGGTGCTGCGCGATTTGATGGAGCGTCAGGCCGACGAAGAGGAAAGTGATGACCAAGTCCAGCTCATGACCCTGCACGCAGCGAAAGGCCTGGAGTTTCCCCATGTATTCATGATCGGCATGGAAGAAGGGTTGCTGCCGCACCAGAACAGTATCGACGACGACATGGTCGAGGAGGAGCGCCGTCTCTGTTATGTGGGGATCACCCGCGCCCAGCAAACACTCACCATGACTTACTGCGCCAAGCGAAAAAGCTTTGGGGAATTTACTACCTGCGAACCCAGCCGCTTTCTCGCCGAGCTGCCTCAGGATGATGTGGAGTGGGAAGGCCGGGCCGACGCCGACCCTGCCGTGAATCAGAAGCGCGGCGGAGAAACCCTTGCCAGCCTGCGCGATATGTTGGGCTGACGCCCGCTGAACATCCAAGCAGATTAAAGCCCGCCGCTCGGATCCAGCTCAGCCCAGGTCATCAGCTGCACGTCCTGATGAATAAACCCATTGTCCTTGGCATAGCGCAGTGCGCGCGCAAGGTTCGTCACGCTGTTGCGCACCGGCGTTAAACTCAACGATACCGACAGCGCACTCGTCACTGCCAGCGCTCTCCCCTGGCTGTCCAGAACGGGGCCACCGCTGTCACCGGAAATAGCAGGCGTATCGGTTAACACATCGTAAGCCCAGCCCTCTGGAGCAATACCGATCACGCTGCCATTCATCGCTTCCAGCTCTCGCACGCCAAAGTGGAAAGGCGACTGGCCGTAAACAAAGACCGCTTCGCCCTCCGAAGCCAGCTGGCTAGCCAGCGCCGTTGGTCCACCGAAGGCGATCGTGGCGGGGTGAATATTGGCGAGGTCATCGGGACTGAGCTTAACCAGCGCAAAATCGTTATGCGTGCATGCCGCAGAGCCCGCTGATTCGCCAACTTCCTGCATAGCCTGCCAGCTACTGTAGGCAAGCTCGCCCGGCTGAGCCGCGTTCTGGATTTGAACAGGCGTACCTAGCGGCAAATTCGCCGCCTCGCAGGGGTCCACGCCCTGATTGGTATCCGGACTGAAACAGTGCGCCGCAACACCCAGATACACCGTCGTATCATTCAATTGATACAGGAAATTGCTGGTACAGCTTGCGCCATCGGCAACCACCTCTACCCCGGGTCGAATCTGGCTGCTTAAAGGTTCGCCAAAACCCTCAGCGAACGTTGGCGTTTCGCCGCCCGCTGATTCACCCTGCACCTCGCCATCCACTTGCCCAGAGCCTGCCGAATCGCCACTACTGCCAGACGTCGACGATGAACCACAGGCGCCAAGCAAAACTGTCGACAAAAAGACAAGCCAGACCGTGCTACGCATTACCCACCCCGCTATTTCTTATTCTTCACTCAATGTATCCCAGCATCTGCTCATTTACTACGCAGCACTGCCGGATACGGTGCACGAGCATTTTCTCCAGCGCAAAAAAAAGCCGCGCAATGCGCGGCTTTCTGAACGACCTCGTCGTCCCTTGTTACTTGCTGTGCTCAATCATGTAATCAACAGCGGCAATCACTTCGTCGTCAGAGCAGCTCATGCACAGCCCTTTAGCGGGCATCATACCAATGTTGCTGAAACCGTTAATCGCATTGGCGTAAACAGCGTCCAAACCTTTCTCGGTGCGCGCGGCCCAGTCTGCAGCATCACCCAGCTTCGGCGCACCACCTGCACCAACCGCATGACAGCCTTGGCAACTTCCTTTATAAACTTCTTCACCGGACTTCGCTGCACCGCCTGCGGCGGCAACCACTGCACCACAGCTGCTGTCGCCTTCCAGACACACCTGGCCTTCCGGCGCGATGCGCGCTTCCACTTCCGCGCGCTGCTTGTCGGTCAGCGCCCACGCAGACATAGCCGCCAGCAACGCTGCAACCACTACCAGCATTTTAACCATCTGATTCTTCACCGTTTTTCACCCTCTCGGAAATTGCGGCTGCACAGCCTGAAAATTCTGGCGCGCATTATAGCCGGATGCCCTCGATTACTCCACTCCAGGCCTGCCAATCCAGCGCAGGCCGTATATTCTGTACGCGACGCCAGCCTGAAAAGATCGCACATCGGCAGCCCTCAAGGCAATTGAGCCGACTCGGGGCCTCTGCTATAGTGCGCGCTCTTTTCACCCGCCCGTAGCTCAGCTGGATAGAGCGTTGCCCTCCGGAGGCAAAGGTCAGAGGTTCGAATCCTCTCGGGCGGGCCATTACTAAGAAAGCGAGCGCCAACTGCTTTTTTTACGAACTGCCTGACTGCTGAACCAACCCCACCTAGATACACCGAACGCCACTGACAGCAACTTTCAAACTGCTCGTAACGCATCAGGCGACCGAAACGACCGCTCTCAAGCAACTCATCTTGTTACCTTCTCCAGCACCACGAAAAGCTACTGCCCCCCCTGAATACGGCCCCCCATCGCAGCCGAAGCCCCGGTACACTTTTCCTTTAAGACCCCATACTGCCTGTAGGCAATTTGCTGCCAGCCAGCGATGACAGACGACAAGGATTGGGAAGATGCCATTTAAAACCCTATGGATAACACTGACACTCCTTGTTTCGTCGGTATTGTGGAGCAATACATCACTGGCATTCACCGGCACCGCGGAAACGATCAATAATGGCTTTGTTGAGAGCCCTGAGTGCCCGATTCGCTACGAGCACTGGCTAGTCTCAGAATGGCGCCCCATTCCTTTTCTGAACTTACCCAAGCTCTACGGCAATGATGCGCGATCACATGCCATACTCACGTGGTTCTACGGCGGTGCAGCTGCCGTATATGAGCGCGAATATGCGAGAGAAACACTAAGCAAGTGCCTGGAAAGCGGCTCTTGTGGCGTAGAGAAAAATCGGAAAATAGCAAAAATTCTTAAAAAAGATCGCGGTGACTGGTCCGACCGGGATCTCCGCCGCTTCAACGACTATTTCTCGCAGTCTCCTCCGGATGAAGCCATCGCCGAGGGTACGGTTGGCCTGGGCCGATGTTTTGGTGATCATCCTGCACAGAAATCCATGGAGGAAGCAGGTTTCATGAGGTACGACTTCACGCCCGAAAGCTGCGAAATCGCTCAGAAAAACGCCTATACCCTGACATTCTCACAGTTTGCGATCTATTCCCAGTTCTTCAACCCGAAGACTGATTGCATTAAGGGCGCCTACGTCCCAACCCCCATTGTCGCGAAGTTGGATGAGTTATTGGCCAAACAACGGGAAGAAGAGCGCTGGGCCGCGAGAATTGCTGCATATCGGGCTAAGCGCCCGGTAGCTGAGCGCATCAAAGGCCTGAATGGCTGCCAAATTGCCTATGGCCTGATTCATCATGGCATTAACAAGCCTGACGTGAGCCGAATTCCCGATGCAGGCCTCAGCTGGGCGTTAGCCTATGAACAGGCACGCATCAAAGACGAAGCCTGTCCGCTGATTCCCAAGGCACTGAGCAACTGGGTGCAGGCGCAGTCACTGAAAACCTTTGAACCGGCTCAGGACCCGTTCATTTACTATCGAAACAATATGCCGCGCGGAAACAACAATCTTGATTACTGGTCGAACTATGTTCGTACCGTCATGCACCACTATGAGCGCCCCGATAATCCGCACAATTCAGTGCCTGCCGAACATTGCTCTGCGTTTGCAACGTGGCTGAACGGGAAGAAGCATTCCCAAAAAACCGATGCCCGCTATGACTGGCAATTCCTCTTTGACGTGCTTGCGAACACATCCGGCAGAGCCGGTCTGTCAGTTTGTGCCCAGGCCCCCGCGAGTATGATCTATCAATTCTTCAGCGATCAGCGGCTTGCACAGCAGCAACGAGCAGCAGCACAGCGCCGCTTTGAGGCAGAACAGAAACGCAAACAGGCTGCCGACGCCGCCTTCCAAAACCTGCTGCGCTGGAAACCCAGCTATAACCCACCCGCGTCAGAACCACGCTGCTATCGCCGAGATGACATTACCGAGATCTGCTTCCAGAGCTGATAACAAGACGCCGAATACTCAGAGCAAAACTATGACGGATGGCACAACACACCGATATACCTCGACATCAGCATCGGCAACACATCTCAACGCCAATATATCCGGTGTGATCGCCGCGATCGCAGCCCCGCTTTATTTGCACTTTGTCGCAAGCGTGGAGCCATGGATCTCGCTCTCTGCTGCGCCATTTGGCTTTGCCCTGGCTTGGGGAATGTTTGGTTTACGGCAGTGGCTGGGGGGCGTGGGTGCCATCAGCATATCAACGGAGGGCTTGTCGCTGGAGCAGCGGAAGCAGGCGCTGTTTTTCCCTTGGTCAACGATTACGAGCGTAACGTTTTCCGCCGTGAATACCACGCCCTGGCTTAGCCTGCACACTGCGTCGCAGCCAGTGACAGTCTGTCTGGAAACCTTTTCTGATAGCGATGTGGAAGCCCTCACGCTCGACATTACCCATCATCTGAGAGATTCGGCTCCCATTGAGTATGACGCCAGCTGGACGTTATTGAATCGCACGGTCATACGCAAATGAACCAACTGCGACGCAGCTTGCCCGACGGTTCCGTTGAACAGCGATGGTCACCCACAGAGGAGTCCACTGCGAGGAAACTGAGCTGGACATCCAACTCAACGACATCGGCCAATTACGCAAATTACCGCGTACTGCGCACAGGAACCGGACTCTGCGTTCGCCCGGCATTGGGCAAGCGGCTCATTGGCCTGATACTTATTGCGCTGTCTGTCTTGTTTGCACCGCTGGCGATTGTCGTTTTCTCAATGTTGCTGGGGACGGAAGGAAGTCGCTGGCCAGGTGTGGCGCTTGGCCTGCTGTTCGTTGCCGTTTTCTTCATCACCGGGCTGCGCTCACTCTTCGCGCGAGATGCGTTCACGTTTGATTTGCACACGCGACGCTTCTATTCCGGTAACCGCCCTCCCAAGGACTTACGCCGCTCGGACTCATCCTGCGGTGCGCTGTCAGACATCGCGGGAGTCCAAATTCTCTCCCGCTGGATATCCCGCTCGTCAACCTCTCGCAAGCCAGTTGCCACGAGCCACGCGGGGTGGTGCTCATATCAGCTCAACCTCGTGCTGAAAGATGGCTCGCGCATACGATTGCTTGACCATGGCAATGAAAAACAGCTGAGGCACGATGCATCACTCATCGCCCGCACGCTGCGTATCGAAATCTGGGAAAGAGCGCCTGATAGCGTATGACACTGCCGCCGCTAAGCCACCCATTACCGAGCGCCATGGTGATGAGAAATATCCTCTGGCGCCTGACCTTATTTATCGCGTCTATTTTCTGGCTGTCGATCAACAGCTGGGGAGCGAGCGATGTTATCTGGGCATTCTGGAGCACCAGCCTGATCGCGGGCTATCTGCATATTCTCACGGTCATTGCCGCCGGCCTTTACGCAGGGCGCACATCAAATGGTGATAGCGAGGGACTGGGCGTGCCCGGCAGCCTATTCCTGCTGGCGTTCTTCAGCCTTCACTTTCTTGGCTTTCACCTTGTCCACGCAATATTTCTTGAGCTGTTTTTCCCGCTGCAGGCCGACCGCAGCGCTGGCCCCGGAAGCTTGCTGGTTGGCGTCGACAATCTGTGGATTTGCCTGCAGAACTATCCCGACTTCCTCGCCTTATTGCTGGCCGCCAAACTTCCGCTGTTTGTGGATATCGTCCGCGGCCGATACGCCTTATCCATTCCCGGCGCCACCAGCTCTGCGTATGCGTCCGTCGTGACGATTCATCTCACCATTTTCCTGCTGGCCGGCGCACAGCTACTCGACGTAACAGGTCCGGCTATAGCGGTGTTTATGATGTTCTATTTCATGCCAGCAATGAGTGTGATCCGCGCGACGATTGCAGAAATCAAAGCCGGGCGTGCCGCCTGAAACTAGGTCATCTCAGGAAATACGGCGCGAAAGCCGCCGCCTGTATCCGGTCGTCACGCCAGTTTTACGAAAGCTGTTTTCCGGCCTGTTTATGCCCAAACGCTATTAAAAAGACCGGTTTTCTAAGGTCATTTTGGTGCGCCGCACAGCCCTGGTGCAGGGCGATTTTTCTTCGCGAATTAATCCCAAAATTGTGGGTACACCCCTGCTGCAATTACTGAAAAACTGATCTGCCCGCGGACGGAACCGCGTCCAACTGCGAAGGATATGTACCATGATAAAGCACACTCTGAACTACCATTTGACACTGTTAGTAGGCTTCATGCTGGTATTGGCGCTGTACATACCCGATATACGCTGAGCCACGCCATAACATCGAACAGGCGCTGATCTGCCCGCGCCACGGTCTGCGTAAAACCCAAGTCAATTCAACGCACACCGGGCCGCAGCATGAAGCACACCCTGTTCGAACGCATCCGGGTCAATCGACCCGTGGTGGATTGTTTTAACTATCTTCGCGACTTCTCCACGATTCCTCAGTGGGATCCGGGCGTATTCAGCGCAGAAAAGCTGACACCCGGTCCAGTGCGCGCTCGCGCAGCAGAACACTCGGGCACCGAATACCAGCTCGTCTTTCACATTCCCAAGCGCAAGTTGCAGATGCGCTACGAGCAGCTCGAGGCTGAACCGAACAAACGCCTGGTACTTAGTGGCTACTCACTGCCCCTCTGCGGGAACGGAGAATCCAGCAAGCCGGGGGCGCTATCTGCGTATGATGAAATATGCTTCGACGCTCTAAGCCCCGAACTTACCGAAATCAGCTATCGGGCAGAACTCACACTGCACGGCATTCCCGATACGCTGTTACCGGCCTTCAAGCCCGCCCTGAACCGTCTCGGCAAGAAAGTAGCGAAAGGCATTTCAGATGCGCTGTCTCCCAAAGCCCATCCGGACGCGACACCGTCGCTGTTTGCGACGCTTAAGGATCGTCTTATTGTCCCCGCGCTGCCGAACTTCGGGCGCAGGGGCTATCAACAGATGCCGGACAAATCCCTCAGTCAGCGCATGGACGGCAAGCGAGTGGTACTGACCGGCCCGACCGCCGGGCTGGGACTGAGTGCCGCCTGTGAACTGGCCCGACTGGGTGCCACACTGATTTTGATTGGACGCAACCGGGAGCGTATGGCGCAGTGTCGTCAGCACATTCTGGACACCAGCGGCACCGATGCCAACACCGTGTTCTGCTACGAAGCAGACCTGTCATCGCTCGCTGAATCCCGTCGTGCGGCCGACGCCATTCTCGCTGAGCATTCGCACATAGATGTGCTGATTAACAATGCTGGCGCACTGTTTTCAGAGCGAGAGGAAACACCCGAAGGCCATGAGCGGGCACTGGCGGTCAATCTGCTCAGTCCGACATTGTTATGCCGAAAATTGGCAAGTGCCATGAATGAACATTCACGCGTGATCAATGTTGTCTCCGGCGGCATGTATCTCGTCGGCTTGCGCGAACACGATATGGAATACCGTCAGTCTCCCTATGATGGCAGTCGTGCCTACGCCCATGCGAAACGCGCCCTGTTCACCTACGGCCAGGAGCTGAACGCAGACGGCGTCACACCCGTGTATGCCATGCACCCCGGCTGGGCAGCGACCCCGGGCGTAGCAAAATCGCTGCCCACCTTTAACCGGCGGCTAGCCGCCATGCTGCGTGACAGCCGAATGGGCGCAGATACCATCGTATGGCTGGCGTCCTGCGCCTCGCTCCCCCCCAGCAACGCACTGTGGTTTGACCGACGTGCACATACCGCCAACGTCCTCCCCGGCACCGCCGCCAGCGCTCGTCAAAGACAGCGTCTGCTAAATTACCTGGATAACACCCTGCAAGCCTATCTGTGAGGAAACCCGCAATGACGGCGACTGAAAAGAAGTGGATCGCAATTTCCGGCGCCAGCGGCTTTGTTGGACAGGCGCTATGCCACGCCCTCTTGCAGAAAGGCTATGGCGTCTACGCACTGGGGCGAGACAAGACGAAACTGAGCAAATGCTTCCCCGGTGAGGTGTACCCAGACCTGCAGCCCCACGATTACAGCGAACTGGCCAGCTTGCGCCCCCATGCTATCGTGAACCTTGCCGGAGAGAACATCGCCCAGCGCCGATGGTCCCTCGCACAGAAGCAGCGCCTGCTCGACAGCCGTGTTCAAACGACACGGCAGCTGGTCTCAGCCGCGCGTCGGGACTGGCCGACACTAAGTTGCTTTATCAGCGCCTCAGCCATCGGCGTTTATGGTGACCGCGGCGAGTCGCTACTGGACGAAAACAGTGCGGCTGGCAATGGCTTCTCCGCCGAGCTTTGCCGACACTGGGAAGCCTGCGTCGATAATTTGCCTTGTCGAACCGTCATCGCCCGCCTTGGTGTGGTACTGGACCGAGACAGAAAACAGGGAGCACTCGCCAAGATGCGGCCCGCTTTCGCACTGGGACTCGGTACCCGCTTTGGCAGTGGACAGCAGTGGCAAGCCTATATTCACCGGCGGGACGTGGTCGAAGCACTGTGTTTTTTTATCGATCGCGAGGAATGTCGCGGTGTATACAACCTTGTCAGCCCAGAGCCGGTCAGAAATCAGGAATTCAGCCAGCAGCTCGCCCGCGCCCTGCATCGACCGCTTTTTTTACAAATGCCTCAAGCCGTTGCCGCCCTGCTATTCGGCGAAATGCAGGAGCTGTTCTTCAGCTCCCAGCGGGTGGTGCCAGCCGCACTGGCGTCGTCAGGCTACCCATTTCAGTTCAGTAGCATGGAGGCCATCCTCCGCGACTGCGTGGAACGTCCCTAGCAATCGGCGCGACAGGATGGACAATGTCTCACAGTGATGCGCTCTGATCACGACTAGAGAGAACTGTTTAGAAAGTTATGATGAGCATGTCAGGGATGACACCGGTGCATACAAGGACGTATCGCACCACTTGAATACCGCTTGTGCCAGAAACGCCGCTGAACGGAACGCTGACACAAGCCGTCTTGACGTTCCAAACTCACGCTTAAGAATGTTCAGGCGAAAAAAAGCCCCGACCAATGGTTGGGGCTTTTTTATGTTAGCGAAGAAACGGAGGCTTACTTCTCCTCCGCCTTATCGTCGCCCTCAATGCCGATCAGCTCAACATCGAATACCAGTGCCGCGTTAGGCCCAATCATCTGACCTGCACCACCGGCACCGTAAGCCAGCTCAGAGGGAATATACAGTTTCCACTTGGCACCGACCTTCATCAACTGCAGCGCCTCAGTCCAGCCGGGAATCACCCCGTTGACCGGGAAGCTGACCGTTTCACCGCGCTGATACGAGCTGTCGAAGACACTGCCATCCAGCAATGTACCTTCGTAGTGCACTTCTACAACGTCTTCAGCCGTGGGGCTGGCACCGTCACCTTCTTCCACAACGGTGTACTGCAAGCCGCTTTCAGTAGTCACCACACCTTCTTTACCGGCATTCTCTGCGAAGAACGCGTCAGCGGCTTCTTTGTTGGTATCGGCAACGGCTTGAGCTTCTTCCTGCCGTTCAGCCATCTGCTTTTGCTGATAGGCCTGCAAGGTCGACATAATCTCTTCGTCGCTCATTTTCAGCTCACCGCCACTCAGCGCATCACGCACACCGGCGCTGAAAGCGTCAACGTCCAGTGGCAGGTCTTCACCGAAGCGCGAACCGATATTGGCGCCGATGCCATAGCTGACTTTGGCGATCTCCGAATCGAGCGAAGGCTCTGCAGATTTTCCGCCACAGGCAACCAGCAAGCCACTCATTACCACTGCACTAATAACTGTTTTCTTCATGCAACTACCTTAATTTTGGGGAATGTTTTGCTGCCGCCCTCATCCTGGCAACAGTCAATCAGACCATAGTCTGCCACAAGCGTTCACCCATACACAGTGACGCGGATGTGAAATCACCTGCATCGCGCCAATAGCTTCCCGGCGACAAGTTTGTATAATGGAAATTGACGGATTTTTAATCATCCTGCGAGCCTGGGCTATGGTGTTCAATAAGAAAAAAGCAAAAGAGCAAGCCATCGACGAGCTGCAACGACTGCAGTCGGAACTGGAATCCCTTCGTACAAAACAGCTCAATGCGCTGGAAAGCCAACTTCAAGCCGTTGAAAAGGCATTAGAAATTCAAAAATCGAGGGTGGACAAAGCCCGCCAGACCTTCACCGAAGCCAAGCAGCGATTACAGGAAAAACAGGGCGCCAAACCCAGCCTGATAAAGCGGGCAGAGGAGAGTCTGGAAAAAGCCGGGGCCGCGCTGGAGACCGCACAGGCCGATCTTGCACAACGACAGAGTGAAGCCTTGAACCTGAAGCTTCAGCTCAGAAAGGAAAAAGCTGTCGCCAAAGCCATGAGCGACGCAGATAAAGCCTTTAAAAAGACCCCAGCAGAAACACCCGCAAAAGCCCCTACCCCTCGCAAATCGCCTTCCGGCACCAGCCGTAAACCCCAGCCAGCCGCCAAACCCGCCGCCGAGCCGGCCCCCACCAAACAAAGCCCGGCGACAAGCAAAAAACCGGCAGGCAATAAAACCGGTGGCCAGAAAGCGAAAACTGCCACCCAGGCCACCGCCAAGAAAGCAGCCGTAAAGGCAAAGGCGGACGAACAGAAAGCTGCCGTCGCTCCGGCAACGGCTAAACCTGCTCCGGCGCCGGCCAAAAAGGCCAGTAAGCCACGGGAAGAAGCCAGGCGCTCAAAGCGTCCCAAGCCGATGAGTGATATCCCCAGCCATCCCGACAAGGTCGAAGATCGCCTGGCAAGCCTGTTCGACGATTTCTGAACAGCGCTTACTCTGCGAGCAGCGCCGATAACTGCTTCAGTGTCGGCAGTGCTCCCTCCGATGCCGTCATCCGCAGATTATCCAGCAACAATACGCCGCTGCGACCATCGACGGGCCAGCGCTGCATAAGTGTCTCCAGCGCCAATACTTGGCGTCGCTCCGCCGCCAGCTCCGCCGCCTTCAGCGCCTCATAAAGTGCCTGCTGCTCCGCAGAATGATCATTTCCCGGGCGCTGCGCCCGGCGCATCCCACGCAGGGGTTCAATCAACTGCTCGCGCCGTGGCTGGCAACAGCTCTTCAGCTCGGTAAGGCGCTCAGGCGTCAGCCGCTGGCCCTGCGTCGCCAGCCAGGCCGCTGACAGCAGCAGCAAGACATCTACGCCGTGCTCGTCCTGAACGTGCAGACAAGCCTCAGCCACCCCCGGTCGAGCATAGCTGCGACAGACAAAGTCCCATAAAACCGATGGCTGAGCTGCGAAATCTACCGACGCCATGAATTCTCCACGCTATAATCGCGCCCCATGATTGAAATGACAGATCTCAGCTTACAACGCGGCGGCAAAGCGCTGCTAGAGTCGGCCTCGCTGCGGGTAAACCCCGGCGAGAACCTGGCCCTGGTCGGCGCCAATGGCAGTGGCAAATCCAGCCTGTTTAAACTGCTCTCCGGCGAACTCGCCTACGACAGCGGGGAACTGCGGCTGCCTGCCAACTGGCAGATCGCCCAGATGCGCCAGGAAGTAGACGCCAGCGAACGCCCGGCGATTGAATACGTGATCGACGGCCACCACGAATACCGCCGCATTGAGGCGGAAATCGCCGGCTGCGAAGACGACCACCACCTGGCCGAGCTGCTGTCGGAACTGGAGGTCATTCACGCCTACCAGATTCGCAGCGATGCCGAGCGATTGCTGCAAGGACTGGGATTCGGACTGGGCGAGATCGAACGCCCGGTCAATGCCTTTTCCGGCGGCTGGCGTATTCGCCTGAATCTCGCGCAGGCGCTGATGTGCCCCTCAGACCTATTACTGCTCGACGAACCCACAAACCACCTCGACCTCGATGCCAGCCTGTGGCTGGAGCAATGGCTGCGCCGCTATGAAGGCACACTGATGCTGATCTCTCACGACCGGGATTTCATCGATGCCTGCTGTGACGTGGTGGTGCATCTTGAAAATCACCAGTTGCACCGTTACCGGGGCAATTACAGCGCCTTTGAGCGCCAGCGCGCCGAACGGCTGGCCCAGCAGCAGCAAGCCTTTGAGAAACAGCAGGCCGAGCGCGCTCATATGGAAGACTTTGTGCGTCGCTTCCGCGCCAAAGCCAGTAAAGCCAAACAGGCTCAGAGTCGACTCAAAGCCCTTGAGCGAATGGAAGAAATCGCCCCCGCGCACGTCGATTCGCCTTTTAAGTTTCGCTTCTACGAACCCGGTCAGGTCTCCGACCCCCTGCTCAATCTCTCGCAGGCGGATCTCGGTTACAGCCAGCCCCTGCTCAGCGGCGTGAACCTGAGTATTCACCCCGGCAGTCGTATCGGCCTGCTCGGTGCCAACGGCGCGGGCAAATCCACGCTGATGAAATCCCTCGCGGGTACCCAGCCACTGCTCTCCGGCCAGCGGCAGGGGGGAGAACACCTGCGGATGGGTTACTTCCATCAGCATCAGCTCGAATCTCTCGATCTGGACGCCAGCCCGATCCTGCAATTGCAGCGCCTGCGCCCCGAGGCCCGGGAGCAGGATATTCGCAATTTCCTGGGCGGCTTCAACTTCCGCGGCGAACGCGCCGAGGGGCATTGCCGACACTTTTCAGGGGGTGAGAAAGCTCGGCTGGCGCTGGCAATTATCGTCTGGCAGCGACCCAATATGCTGCTGCTCGACGAACCCACCAACCATCTCGACCTGGAAATGTGCCACGCCCTGACGACCGCCCTGCAGGAATTTGAGGGCGCGGTGATCGTGGTGTCTCACGACCGTCACCTGCTTCGCAACACCGTAGACGAACTGCTATTGGTGGATCAGGGACGCGTCGACGCCTTTGACGGCAGCCTGGACGATTATCGCCTGTGGCTGCTGGCGCGCAACAAAGATGCCGGAGCGCGCCCGCAGGGCAGTGTCGCCGCCGAGGCCCCGGTCGACAAAAAGAAAGCCCGTCAGGACGCCGCAGCAAAGCGCGCCCAGCTTGCCCCGCTGCGCAAAGAGATTCAGAAACTCGACAAGCGCATGCAGCAGTTGCAGGACCAGCTCGCCAAGCTGGAAGAGACCCTCGCCGACAGCGAACTTTACAGCGATGCGAACAAGGACAAACTGAAAACCCTGCTCGCCGAACAGGCTTCACTGCGCAGTGAAAACGACGACGTTGAGGAACGCTGGCTGGGACTACAGGAAGAAATGGAAGTACTCGAGGCTGAGATGGACGGCGCCTGAGCGCCGTCCCGCAACGCTTATTTGCCTTTTAGCATTGCCAGAAAGGCCGCCATAGCGTCGTTGGTATCGGCATCCAATTGCTGGCTGATTGGCGACGAGGCCATCATCGCTTTCCACTCTGCCATACCCGCAACTTCAGCCGCGATATCACGCTGAAAGACCGCGCCGCCCACCAGATCAGCCACGACCATCGCGTATCGCAAGACAATATCCGCCAGGGTCAGGGAGTCGCCGAGAACATAGGGCTTGAACTGGGCCAACGCCGTGACCGCGGCAATCCCTTTATCCATCAGCTCTTTGACTTCTGCCACGGTCTTTTCGTCAGCCGGAGCGCCAGCCAGCACCACTGGCAGTAAGCGCCGCGCGGGCAGTTCCAGATACAACTCAGCCACTTTCATGAGCTCGAGACATTTGGCGCGCTGCCAGGGGTCGGCTGGATACAGGGGCTGCTGCGGGTACCGGGCTTCCAGGTAGTCGAGAATCACACTGGTTTCTGCCAGGCAGCCGTTTTCCGTCTCGATACAGGGCACCTTACCCATAGGGCTCTTGCTCAGATAGTCCGCTCCCGCATTCGGATAAACAGTGACTTCGTCGAAGTCCACGCCCTTGTGCAGCAAGCTGTGCTTGACCATATTGAAGTAATTGCTGACCGCAAAACCGTACAGTTTAAGCATGATATTCCCCAAATTTTTATCGTAAACAGAACGCAAAAGACCGCGACGAGTATGGCGCAAGCCGCGGCTGTGGGAAAGCTGACAGGATGGTAAGTTGCTCCGCCGTCGCAGTTTGGCTAAGGTTTTGCCTCTTTCAACTCCCGGTGACCCCCATGGCCGTTTCTCTGCCCATTGATGTTTCTCTAGTAAAAGGCTTTCTCGCCGACGACGAGGCAGACGCCCTGTACCGATATGGCTGCGAGCAAGCGGCCAACGGCGCACTGCTGGAGGTGGGCAGCTACTGCGGCAAATCCACGTTGTATCTGGCTCAGGCCTGTCGCGACACCGCGCCAGCTACCGCTGTGGTGTACGCCGTGGATCACCATATCGGTTCAGAAGAGCATCAGCTTGGCGAGATGTTTCACGACCCGGAGCTGTACAACGCCGAAGAGGCGCGCTTCGACACGCTTGCGGAATTTCGCCGCAATATACGCCGCGCCGGTTTTGAGGAATGGGTTGTCCCGCTGGTCGCCCCGTCGGAAGTCTGTGCCAAGCACTGGCAGACACCTCTGTCCATGGTATTTATCGATGGCGGTCACAGCCTGGAGGCCGCCCTCAGTGATTATCGCTGCTGGGCCATGCACATTCAGCGCGGCGGCATTCTCGCCATTCACGACCTGTTTACGGCCCCCGAAGAAGGCGGGCAGGCGCCTATCGCCATTTACCGGCTGGCACTGGCCTCCGGGTTATTTGAACCGCTTGAGCGGGTGAACAGCCTGGGCGTGTTACGCCGGATTTAAGCAGGTGGGTCGATGTGCGGGCCGAGGCTGGTATTCACCCGGAACCAGCCAGCAATGCTGTGGCGAAGTCGCTTGGCCGCACTCACCTCGTGAGGCACTTTCTCACTGAGAAACACCACCAGCGTTCCCATCAGCGGAATCACACTGTCCATCAGCTCATCGCGGTCGCCATAGATCAATAGCTGGCCACCATCGGCCGCCGTCCATCCCGGATTCAGGTAGAACACCGTCGACAGAACGCGATTGCTGCGGCCCCGAAAGGCATCGACATGCTTGCGGTAAAAGCTGCCCGGCGCATAGCGGGCAAAGTGGCACTCGTAGTCAAACAAGCCCAGAAACAGGCGGCGATTCATTCCCTCGCGCAGCGCATTCATCCACTCCAGATACGTCGCTTCCGCGGCGTCTTCGGCGGTAAACCAGCGAATTTCATCGCTGCGCACGAAGCGGTTTTGTTGATAGTCAGACTGACGCCCCACCCCGGCGGGCTTAAAGGCCCCGTCGCCCAGCTCAATCACGCGCAGCAGTAATTGCTCGGCAAGTTCTGCGGGGAGTGCAACAGGCAGTACCGCGTAGCCGCGTAACTCCAGCTCATCGGCAATCTGGTCAAACAGCAGCTCGCGATCAGGCGCGGTAATGATTGATTCGGCAGTCACGGCAGCTCTCCACAGTTTGGCGCAGTGTAGCTGCCTTATGCCGTGTGGGCACGCGGTTTTAGCGCAACTGTCGCAGCAGTTGCAAAAGGTCAGGCAGAAACTGCAGATAACTGCCGTACTGCCAGAGGTGCTCCCGCAATGGCGGACGTAATTGCCGGTGAACTTCGTCCAGCAAGCGATGCAGGCGCTGGCGACGCCACAGCCGGTTAAAGCCACACTCAATAAACGGCGCCAGCACCGGCGTCAGCGCCATCACGCCGACTACCCCCGCGGCTGCGCCGCCCAGCGTCACCCAGCCCGGCACACCAAACCAGCTCGCCCACCAGGCCGCCAACCACCCCTGCTGAGACAGGTATAGCGAGCTGGCAGCCGACATCCCGATCAGCGAGGCACTGCCAAACAGCACTTTGTCGCTCAGTCCTCGCCCCGCCAATCCCAGCACCAAAAACAGCAGCAGATCGCGGCTGCTGTCCTGACTGAGTCCCCAACGCGCCACCGCCTCCCGCAGTCGCTGCGCGGCCTGCTCGGGATCACCTGCCAGCTCGGCCCGCAAGGCATCCACCGTCTCGGGGCGGTAATCCGGGTGGCTTTCGAGACGCTGGAACAACCGGGCCTGCAGACCGTCGAGGTCCAGTACGTCTACGGCGATCAACTGCGCTATCGCCTGCTCCTTCCCCGTCAGTGGGCGCTCACTTTTTCCGCGACGACTAACAAGCCGCCATACACTGCGCGGTAGCGCCGCCAGATCTGCTGGTACATCGCGCCGATACTGCCAGTGTCGCTGGAGCACCGTCGGCAGCGAGCGAAAATGCTGGCGGTACACCGACTCCACACGCTGATGGGCCTCGGCAAAGTGCGCGTCAATGTCGTCCCGCAGCGCCTCGCCCCAGGCGGCAAGCGCGGGGGAGATGTCTGCCGCCGTCCCGCCAGTCATCCACAGCCCATGCATTTCATAAAAATGCCTTGTAAGCTACTGAGCATACAAACAAAATACTCCCGTTAATGCAGCGAGCGGCCCGCGCCATGTCAGAGCAAACCGATTACGTTAAGTGGTTTAGAAATTCTGCGCCCTACATCAATGCCCATCGCGGCAAAACCTTTGTCATGCTGCTCAGTGGCGAAGCGGTAGCGGACAGCAATTTTGCCAATATTGTCCACGATATTGCCCTGCTGAACAGCCTTGGTGTGCGTTTGGTACTGGTTCACGGTGCCCGACCGCAAATCGAAGAGCGCGTCGCCAGCGCCGGCCTGCAAAGCCAGTTTCACAATGATCTGCGCATCACCGACGAACAGGAATTGCGCTGTGTGACCGACGCGGCAGGCTCACTGCGCGCGCACATCGAAGCCTTGCTGTCGATGGGTGTGGCCAACTCACCCATGCACGGGGCCGCCATTCGCGTCAGTTCCGGCAACTACGTCACCGCCAGACCGATGGGCGTGCTCGACGGCATCGACTTCAAACACACTGGTGTGGTCCGCAAGGTCGACGCCACCGCACTGCGCCAGCAACTGGATCAACAGCATATTGTGCTGCTGTCACCGCTGGGTTACTCCCCGACCGGAGAGATATTTAATCTCAGCGCCGAAGACGTGGCGGTACATACCGCCGTTGCCATCAAGGCCGACAAGCTGATTCTGCTGACAGACGAAGCCGGACTATTAGACCCCTCGGGAGAGCTTATTCGCCAGTGCGAGTACCGCGATGTGGATGCCGAACTGGCCCGGCAGCCGGAACTGAGCCTCGACAGCATTGTGCAGGCCACCGTCGATGCCGGGGATCTCGGCATCGATCGCTGCCATATTGTGTCCTATCGCGACGATGGTGCCCTGCTGCGCGAGCTGTTTACCCGCGATGGTGCCGGAACGCTGGTCACCCAGGAGCATTACGAGCAGCTCCATACCGCCACCATCGACGACATCGGCGGTATTCTCGGCATTATCGAGCCATTGGAAACCAAGGGCGTGCTGCTCAAGCGCTCCCGAGAGCTGCTGGAAAACGAAATCGGTCACTTCAAAATCATTGTCCGCGACGGCATGGTCATCGCCTGCGCGGCGCTCTACCCCTACGGCGACGATAAAATCGGCGAAATTGCCTGCGTAGCGACGCACCCGGACTACCGGGGTGCGGATCGCGCCGAGCGACTGTTGCGCCAGCTTGAACGGGATGCACGCAGTCACGGACTGGAACGGGTGTTTGTACTGACGACCCAGACCGCGCACTGGTTTCAGGAACAAGGCTATGTGCAGGCACCGTTTACCGAGCTGCCTGCCGCCAAACAGAAGCTCTACAATTTTCAGCGCAATTCCAAAGCCTTTATCAAAACGCTGGCGTAGTTATTTCAGGAATCCGTATGCGTATCCCCCGCATTTATACCAGCCAGGCCTTGAGTAGCGGCAACGAACTGCAACTGGAAGAACGCGCGGCCCACTACCTCGGCCAAGTGCTGCGTATGAAAGTAGGCCGTGAACTGCGCCTGTTTAACGGCGACGGCCACGACTATCGCGCAACAGTAACCGCCGTCGGACGCCGGGAGCTGCGCTGCGAAATTCTCGAGGCTGAGCCCACGCTGGACCGGGAGTCACCACTGCGCATCGAACTTGGGGTCGGACTCTCCAAGGGCGATCGCTTCGATTGGGTCGTTCAGAAGGCGACGGAACTGGGAGTGGCGCGCATCGTCCCCCTGTATAGCGAGCGGGTGGATGTAAAGCTGGATGCGCAGCGTGAAGACAAGAAATGGCAGCACTGGCAGCAGGTGATGATCAGTGCCTGCGAACAGTCGGGGCGCAGCCAGCTTGTCGATCTCCTCGCACCACAGCCCCTCGACCAGTGGCTTAGCGACTGCAAGGCCGACTGCAAACTGGTGTTAAGCCCCCATCATGCCGACGCCCACAATAGCTCTGCTCCGGGCAGCATCGCGCTGCTGGTGGGCCCCGAAGGCGGCCTCAGTGAACAGGAAGTGACGGCGAGCCTGGACAAGGGTTTTGCCCCACTGAGACTGGGGCCGAGGATTCTGCGCACCGAAACCGCACCGTTAGCAGCCATCAGTATTTTGCAGTCGCGCTGGGGCGATATGAGCTAGTCCTGCGACTCGGTTTCGCGTTCCGGCGGCCACAGCTCGTTGAGAATACGCTGTTCTACCACATCCACATCGGGAATCAGCAGACGCTGCCCATGAACCTCTACTTCGGCATAGACCGCTTCCAGCGCCTCGTGGCGATCCACAGTATGCACGTCCTGTGTATTCAAGCTGAGTAAGTGCGGCACCGACGCCAGCAGAATCGCATAGTGCGGCAGGCGCTCCGGATTCCTTAAGCCCGTCATAACGGCCACGTGGCGGAGCGGGGGAGCCGCAGGCATCTCGCCATCGCGCAGCCCTTCAAAACACAGCAGAGGAATTTCCTGCTGCCGCCAGCGCAACATCCCCAACAGGCAATCAGAGGCCATCGCAGAACTGAGCTGACGCGCACTGGCCACCTCGGCCACGCAACTGTTGGGCAACAGCAGCGCTCCGCCGCTGATCGGCATAATCAGATTGGCCAGCGAGGTATCGGGCAGAGCCTGGGTCATTCTATTTCCACCTTGGAAAGCACATCGTCAATGGCTTTCAGCAGTTGTATTTCCTGGTAGGGCTTGCCGAGGAAACAATCTACCCCCAGACCCGCCGCGCGCTGCCGGTGCTTCTGCCCGGTCCGCGAGCTGATCATGATAATGGGGATATTCTGCAGGCGTGGATTGCTCTGCATATGTCCAGCCACCTCAAAGCCATCCATCCTCGGCATTTCGATATCCAGCAGCATCACGTCAGGCAGAGGTTCCATTTCCTGTAACTGACTCAACGCCTCCATGCCGTCCCTCGCCAGGGTCACTTTCATTTGCTGCCGCTCCAGCAGACGAGACGTCACCTTGCGAACGGTTACCGAATCATCGACCACCATCACATGCTTGACGAGATGATCGGCGGGCGCCAGCGCCATCGGATCGGCGATATTCAGCATTCGCCGTGCAGCCTCAGCGCGGATGCTGGCCAGCATGTCGAGAATCACCACCACGCTGCCATCGCCCAGCACCGTCGCCCCCGACAAGCCCGGCACCGCTGCAAACTGGGGCCCCAGGGTTTTCACCACCACTTCCTGCGAGCCCATCAACGAGTCGACTTGAACCGCCGTCGGCGGCTCGGCGTTGCGGATCAGCAGTACCGGACGCGGCTCAAGCTGGCCGTCGAGATGCGGCGATTGCACTCCCAGCAACTGCCCCATATAACGCAGATTGTACTGGCGACCGGCGTATTCGAAGTCCGGGCCGCCATCCTCGTAGTACACCTCAAGTTCATAGGGACTGACCCGCACAATCCCTTCGATATTGTTCAATGGCACGGCGTAGACTTCGCCACCCACGCTGACCATCAGCGCGCGGTTAACGGATACGGTAAACGGCAGACGAATTTCGAAGCGACTGCCAACACCGCGCTCGGTGCTGACTTCAATCGAGCCACCGAGCTGTTTGATTTCGCTGTGGACCACATCCATGCCCACGCCGCGACCCGAAATTTGCGTAATGTTGTCGGCGGTACTGAAACCGGCATGGAAGATAAAATCGAGCAGTTGGCGCTCACTGAGCGAGGTATCTGCGTCGACCAGACCCAGTCGTTCAGCCTTCTTGCGCACCGCCTCCAAATCAATACCGGCACCATCATCGCTAATGGTAATGACGACATCCCCGCCCTGGCGACTGAAGCGCATACTGACTTCACCTTGGGCCGCTTTGCCCGCCGCCAAACGCTGATCACCGGCCTCGATACCGTGGTCAATCGCGTTGCGGAGCATGTGTTCCAGTGCCGGAATAATGCGCTCCAGCACCCGGCGGTCCATCTCGCCTTCGGCGTTGTAGACCTTGAAGTCCACATCCTTGCCCAGCTCACCACAGAGCTGGCGAACACCGCGACGCAGGCGCGGCACCATCCGCGCAAAGTGCACCATCTGCGATCGCATCAGGCCTTCCTGAAGCTCGGTGTTGACCCGCGACTGCTGAATCAGCAGGGTTTCCATGTCGCGGCTTTTATCCAGTACGGTGTTGCGCAGATCGACCAGATCAGACGCCGATTCCAGCAGTGCCCGCGACAGTTGCTGAAGCTGCGAGTAGCGGTCGAACTCCAGCGGATCAAAGCCTTCGGCACCCTCGCTTTCCATCTGCTCCTGACGGTGGATGATTTGTGCTTCCGTTTCCATATCCAGCCGCCGCACCTGCTCCTGCAGGCGCTCGACGGTCATTTCCATCTCATCCAGCGAGAAGTGAACATCGTTGACCTGTTCACCCAGGCGACCGCGGGCGATCGAGGTTTCCCCGGCGAGGTTGATCAAGCGCTCCAACAGTTCGGAGGGGACCTTGATCATTTCCTGCGGCGCACGCGGCCCCAGCGGGCGTGCCACGTCCTGTTGCGTTGCTGCGGGCTGGCTGTAATCGGCAAACGGCGCCGGCAGGGTGTCGGTATCTGCGACGGTCTCCATGGGCAGCTCGTCGCCACCCAGGGCATCCATTGTCGACACGAGTGTGTCCTGCGCCCGCTGCACGCGCTTCAACAAAGCCGGTAAATCCGGTTCACGTGCGGCCAGCGCCTCGGAAATGTCAGTCTCCATCTCGTGGCTGAGGTCACCCAGCTGGCTCAGCCCTGTCAGTCGCGCACCACCCTTGAAGGTGTGGAGGAAGCGCAGAATATCGTCGAGGTAAACGGTATTGCCAACATCCTCGCTCCAGTTCTGCAAGGCGGTGTCGAGGCCATCCAACAGGTCTCTCGCCTCTTCGAGAAAGATCGCCAAAATCTCGGGATCAACGTCATCTTCCTCAAGCTGCGGAAGCGCGTCCGGCACCTCGACATCCATCACCGGCTCAGGCTCTGCGGCTGCGGGCTCGGATAGTTGCAACTCGCCTTCTACCGGCTCTTCCGCTATGGGCGCTGGATCACTGTTGTCACTGCGCAAGCTGCTTTCAAAGTCGCGCAAGGCCTCAAGTAAGTCGGTGTTTTCTCCAGCACTTTGTTCAGCGGCGATCTGGTTGAGATCCTCCATCAACTGATCGGTAGCCCGCTCGACCAGCGCAAGGTAGTCAGGGCTGACAGGATCGCTGACGTGGCTGAACAGGACCTGCAGCGCCTGCGCCATTTCAGCAGTACTCTCACTGCCAATGTCTTCCGCGCGCTGGGCAAATTGCCCCATTGTCGGGGCAAAATCGGCAAACAGCGCCGCATTCACGCCGCCGCTATCATGCAAGCGATCCGCGAGATGTTGCAGGTGATCGCCATAGGTCATCAGGAACTGCGTCAGAACCCCTGGCGCCAACTCCCCCGGCTGAACAGTATTGCTGCTTTCCGCGCGAGCGAGCATGTCGTTCATGGCCTGCTCAACCCGTGACTGAAGCTCTTCTGGCACATCCAGCGACGAGGGCGACTGATGGCGCAGCCGCAGTACCATTTTTCGCGTCGCCGCGAGCACATCACGGATCAGCGTTACCAGCGACTCATCCGCCAGCACCCGCATCGACCGCGCTTCTTTAACCAAGCCCTCAAGCGGCGTGATCAGCTTGGCAACCGGCCACACCTCTGCCATTTTCGATGAGCCCTTGAGCGTGTGCAGCGCCCGCTGCAGCTCGTCACTCAGGGCAACGGGATAGCTGTAAACGCCGTCGAGGAACTGCTCGACCTGTTTGAGGTGGACCTCTGCCTCACCAATAAATACCGCTGTCAGCTCGTTCTGTTCCGGAGAGACCAGTGGCGCGGTATTTGGCGTCTGCTCACGGCTGAGTGCCTCGGCCTGCGCAACGATACCGAGCAAGGCATCATCCGCGACAGGCTGGGATTGAGACAGCGCGTCGATCAATGCCGGTAATTCGGCATTCGCCGCTTCTACCACCGCCAGCCGCGCAGCATCCATGGTGAAGTGCCCTTCCACCACTTTATTGAGCATGTTCTCGATGGCCCAGGCGAACTCACCGAACTGCACGGCCCCCGCCATACGCCCGCTGCCTTTAAGGGTGTGATAAGCCCGGCGCACCTCCGCCAGCAAGGCATCGGCGTGCAGTTCATCGGCCAGGCGCGGCAGGACCTCATCCAGGTGCTGCTGCACTTCCCTGGCCTCTTCCAGGAAGATATCCAGTACGTCGGGGTCCAGGCTGTCGATAACCGGGCTGTCGATAGCCGGTGTCGGCGCAAGCGGAATATCATCAACGGGCGCACTGTCTACAGGCGGCTCCGCCGTATCGCGGAACGGCAACTGAACAATGTTCTCGGCCGAGGCACCCTGTAATGGGTAGCCGAGCCGGGCCACGCAGTCGGCGGCGACCTGCAGCAGGCTGAGGTCCTCACTGCGGCCCCCTTCAGCACTTCGCTCCAGGTAATAATCCACCGAAGTCACCGCATCGGCGAGGGCATCCAGTTGCGCCCAGTCGGGCGTCACTTCGCCGGTCAACAGTCGCTCGGAAATATAGCTTGTCGCCTGCACCAGCAGCGCGGCGGGCTCATCCAGACCGGCACTGCGCAGCGTCTCGACGGTTTCCGCGAGTTTGTCAGGCAGTGGCTGGAGGTGGTCGGTCCGCCACTGCTCAGCCACATAGCTCATCAACGCTTCCTGCACCTCGGCGAGTACCTCACGCACCTCGGTAATCACCGAGCGTCGCTCGTCGCTGAGCGGTAGCTGCAGCGTCGGCTGAGCATCCTCACCCGACAACTGATCGGCGATGCGAGCCAGCGTTCTGCTCAGTCCAAGGCGCTGACTGGCACTGTGCTGTTCGGCAGCAACGCTCGCTGCACGCAGGGTGTAGAGGTGGGGCGTCAGGCCGAGAATGGCCATGCAGTCACCCAGCTCCGCCAGCCGCTCTCCCTGCCCGGGAATGCGCTGCTCGCCATCCAACTCGGCAGACAAGTCGCGCAGCGCCATAATCAGTCGTTCACGCACGCCCTGACTGAACAGCTTCTGCGACATCACATCGCGGAGTGCCGCGTCATAACCCTGCTGCTGCCAGAGCGCGGGGGATTTATCACTGCACGCCGCATAGAACACCATGTCGTCGAGAAGACGGCTTCGCGGTACCTGCCCGTCACCACAAAGCAGCGTGATATCGCGCTCCAAGCCCTTGAGGAACTGTCGCAACAGCAGCTCCGACAGCGGCAATTGTTGCTCTAGATGAGCCTCTAATACCGCCGCCGCGGCCTGCCACAGCAATTGTTCTGCGGGATCGGCAATCAGACGCGCGGCGCGGCTGCAGACCTTTTGCAGGTAGCCCAGATTTTTTTCCGGGGACTCGCCGCGCGCATAGGCCTTGTAGGCGATCTGGTACATCTGCCGCAGCTTGGTCAGCAGTTCTTGTGCGTCACCGCGGGATACCGAGGCGTCGACTGCGGACGAGGGCAGGCGTGCTGTAAACAGCAATCCGGAGGACAGCAGTGTGTCACCTTGCGCGGCGCGCAAGCCGTTGAGAATCAAAATCAGCGGTACAGGGAGTTCATGGCGGGCGCGACGCAGCGCGGCAAAGTAACCCGGCAAGGCTTCCGCCGCCTGCTGGACCGCCTGCGTGAGAGCCTGCTTCTCGGGTTCCAATAAACTGCGATCGGCGGCTCGGCGAACCGTATTTTCCATCTCCTCCAGCAGCATGGCAGCACCGCTGAACTCGATCATCTGCAGACTGCCCCGAGCCTGGTGCAGCTGTCCCGCCAGCACCTCGAGCGTTTCGGGATCGGTCCCGGCATCCGGGCGCGATTGAATAGTGCTTGCACAGTTGAGAACAGTCGCCACGACCTCGTCGCTCAACCATTCCAGTGCGATGTAATCTCGGCGATCGCTCATAGCCATGAACCCGGATTCTATAGGCGGGCCAGAATTCCGGTCTGGCCCGGCTCGCCCGCAGGCGAATTAATTGGGTAACGTGAAGCCCGCTACCGAGCTGCGCAGGTCATCAGTCATATTGGCTAGGTCACCAATGGACTTCGCCGTTTCGGTACTGCCCGCAGAGGTCTGCGAAGTGATTTCCTGAATAATTTTCATCGTTGCGGAAATCTGACCGGCCGAGCGCGACTGGTGGGCCGCCGCGTTGGAGATCGTCTCGATCAACTCCGCCAGCTCCTGCGATACGGTTTCGATCTCGGTCAGCGCCGCCCCTGCATCCTGAGCCAGACGCGCACCGCGCACTACCTCGGAGGTCGTCTGCTCCATCGAGATAACCGCTTCATTGGTGTCGGATTGGATGGTTTTTACCAGCGCTTCAATCTGCTTGGTGGCGCCCGATGAGCGTTCCGCAAGACGCTGTACCTCGTCCGCAACCACCGCAAAGCCGCGACCGGCATCACCGGCCATCGACGCCTGAATCGCCGCGTTCAACGCCAGAATATTTGTCTGGTCGGCAATGTCGTTGATGAGCGACACGATATCGCCGATTTCCTGCGTCGATTCACCCAGCCGCTTGATACGTTTGGACGTTTCCTGAATCTGCTCGCGGATATTATCCATACCCTTGATAGTGTTCTGTACCACCTCGGCGCCGGTGTTCGCGATCGCTACCGAGCGCTGCGCTACGGCCGCTGACTCGCGGGCGTTGCTGGATACTTCATCGATACTGGCCGCCATATCGGTAATCGCCGCCGACGCACCGGCAATTTCGCGCGCCTGACTTTCGGAGGCTTCCGCCAGGTTCAGGGCGGTGGCCTGAGAGCTCTGCGCTGCCAAGGAAACGTCCTGAGCGGTTTCATTGATCTGCGAAACAAGCACGCGCAACTGGTCGATGGTGTAGTTGATCGAGTCCGCAATGGCGCCGGTAAAATCTTCGGTAACGGTTGCCGAGGTGGTGAGATCACCGTCAGCGAGGTCGGCCAGTTCATCAAGCAGACGCAGAATCGCCGTCTGGTTGCGCTCGTTTGTCTCAGCTGTGGCACTCAAGCGCCGCTGAGTGCTGCGAATCGAGCTCATGCCCAACAGACCCAGTGCAATCACGACCAGACCCACAAAGCCAATTGCCGACACCACCGACAACGGGCGTTCTTCGTCGAGGCGACCGATACGGCTGGAGAGATTACTGGTCACCTGCATGATTTCCGGCACATTGACGGCGATGGTTGTCGCCGAACCCGCGGATTTCAGCAATTCCGGGGACACCTGGAAAATCTCATCCACCGAGCCGCTGATCATCTGAAAGTCCTGACCAATGCGTTGCAACAACTCCCGAGCGCTGGATTCCTTCACCGCATCCACACCGATAGCGCGGTTGCCCGCCAGCATGGCGCGCAGCACCGTGCCAAACTCATTGGCATCCACCGTAAACTGCTCCGCCGCGGCAGTCGCCGCTTCAGTCCCTTCGAGCATGCGATCCACATTGCGGGCGATACGCTCCAGCAACAGTGACTGGCGCTGGGCAATCGCTACCTGATTCGCCGCAGCACCGCCTTTAAGCATGATGCCCACGACACGCTCGTAGGCTTCCTGTAATTGGGGAATCAACTGGTTGAGATTGGCGGCAACATCGTAGAGAAACAAAATCCGCTCGCGGTTACCCACAATGGTTTCCGCCGCGCTGTCGACCTGCGCCCACAGGCGATTCAGCTCCGCGACATCATTGCCCAGCATGGCCGCAGGCGACGGCAGATCTTTGCTGCCTTCCGCCAGTTCACTGCGAACCGCCGAAAAATTACGCTGAGCACGCGCCAGCGTGTCGAAAGACGCCGCATCCCCCAGCGCCGCCTCACGGGCAGAGTTGGCCAGCTGCTGCGCATACAGACGCATTTCACCGGTCAGCTCCAGATAGCGCTGATCGTAGTTGGCATCGCGAAGAATAACGTAGGTGTTAAAGCCCGCCCCGATAAACCCCACCAGCATCAGCAGTACCAGCACACTGACTCTGCGTCCGGTATTGAGCGTTGCTCCATCTCCCGGTTTTGCTTTCATTTGCCCCGACTCCAGGTAAGACCCGTTTGTTGTAGTAGTTCTGTGCCGCGTTATATCGCGACATCGTAAAAATCTCTGACTTCCATCAGTTTAAGTGGGCGAAACAGTGCCCACTGTCGGCTGCCCTGCCGATAGCTGCCGCCGACAAAACGCTGCAAGGCATCCGGCACGTCGGCGGTTTCAGAATAGGCATCCGTTTGAAAATGCTGCATACCGAAAACGTCATCCACCACCAGACCAATGTAGATATCGCCGCGCTCTAACACCATCACCCGTCGCTGATGACGGGCACCGGTAACACTGTTGTCGAGAAAGGCCGACAGATCCATCAGCGGCAGTAAGCGACCCCGCACGTTAGCGACGCCCTTGATCCAGCTTTTTACGCCCGGCAAGCGCGTGGTGGGCGGCTCGCTCATCACTTCCGCGATTTCACCCATCGGCACAACGCAGTACTGATTTCCTACAGCAAAACCTATACCGCTCCACAGGGATTCGCTGCTTTCTTTTGACACGGAAAGCTCACCGGCATCGCGGCGGCTGCGTCTGGCGAGATCAACCAGATACTGAAATGCGGGATCGGCTGCCGACATGAATGCGCTTGCCGCCTCAGTTAAGAACAGATTCGATGGTTTTGATCAGCAGCTTACCGTCTACCGGCTTGGTCAGGTAACCCTTGGCGCCTTGACGTTGTCCCCACAGGCGGTCCGTTTCCTGATCCTTGGTAGTCACGATAATGACCGGCACCGCGCTGGTGGCGGGATCGCGACTGAGTTGGCGGGTCGCCTGAAAACCGTTCAGACCCGGCATCACAATATCCATTAGCACCACATCCGGGTGCTCGGCACGCACCATTTCCATGCCCTGCTCGCCACTGTCGGCGGTCAGCACATCGTAGCCGTGCTTGCTTAAGATCTGACGGAGTTTAACGATCTCCGTGGGTGAATCATCGACGATCAGTACTCGTGGCATTGCGTCCCTCTCGCGTTGCACTCCCAGTTATGCACTTGCGCGCGCCGGGATTATCTCTGGCTTTCCAGCCTTCCCTTTGGCGTTATCGTTATTCTTCTACCGCGACGTGTGTCTGAATCGCTTCCAGCAGTTCGTTCTTGCTGAAGGGCTTGGTCAGATACTGGTCGGAGCCAACGATACGGCCTTTCGCTTTATCGAACAAGCCGTCCTTACTGGACAGCATGATCACCGGTGTGTCTTTGAATTCACTGTTGTTTTTGATCAGTGCACAGGTCTGATAACCGTCCAGACGCGGCATCATAATATCGACAAAAATGATGTCCGGCTTACTGTCGGCGATCTTGGCCAGGGCATCGAAACCATCGATGGCGGTGACTACCGTGCACCCGGCTTTGGCCAACAGCGTTTCTGTTGTGCGCCGAATCGTCTTACTGTCATCGATGATCATGACCTTCAGGTCTGAAAAATTGACGTCCATACACTCTCTAACCCTATGCTGACGGGATTCCCGGCGGAATCGATCTGGCGCCGATTCCCTCGGGGGCATTTTTTGTACCACGTAAAGGCAGCGGCCGCCACGCCCTTAGGGTGTAGACGTTTATCAAGGCAGCTGCCAGTGAATCACTGTACCCCCACTCGCGGAAAATTGCCCGCGACATTGAGAATACGGTATTTTAGCGGCGCAGTGGTGTCGCCACCGCCCGACTCCGGAACCGCGCTATCATCGCAAGGCGACTGTAGGTCGTCCTGCGCTTCGTAGGGGGTTTGGGAGCTGTCTCACAAATTTGTCACAGGTGATGCAATGACAATTCGGCTAGGCGTGGTCATGGACCCCATCGAGCAGATCAACTACAAAAAGGACTCCACCCTCGCCATGCTGTGGGCGGCCGGAGACCGGGGCTGGCATATCGATTATATGACCCTGCCCGACCTTTATCTGGATGCCGGCAAAGCCCGCGCTCGCGTTCGTCAGGTGACCGCCTTCCGCGATCCGGAAAACTTCTACGAACTGGGCGAAGAGCGCGATATCGACATGGGAGAACTCGATGTCGTGCTGATGCGCAAAGACCCGCCGTTCGACAATGAGTTTCTCTACGCCACCCATATTCTCGATCAGGCACAGCGTCAGGGCACTTGGGTGGTCAACCGGCCACAATCCCTGCGCGACTGCAACGAAAAGCTGTTTGCACTGCAGTTTCCCCAGTGCATTCCTACGCTGATTGTCAGCCGGGACCCGGTGCGCCTGCGCGCCTTCCACCGCGAACATCAAGACGTCGTGATGAAACCGCTGGACGGCATGGGCGGCAGCTCCATTTTCCGACTTCGCCCCGACGACGCCAATGTCTCGGTAATTATCGAAACCCTGACCAACCACGGCCAGACCACGATCATGGCGCAGAAATACCTGCCGGAAATTGTCGATGGCGACAAACGCATTCTGCTGATCGATGGCGAACCGGTGGATTACTGTCTGGCACGGGTACCTGCCGTTGGCGAAAGCCGGGGCAACCTGGCCGCAGGAGGGACGGGACGCGCGCAGCCACTCACCGACCGGGACCGGTGGATTGCCGAGCAGGTCGGTCCGGTCGCCAGGGAAAAGGGCCTGATGTTTGTCGGCCTGGATGTCATCGGGGACTCGCTGACGGAAATCAACGTCACCAGTCCGACCTGCATCCGTGAAATCGACACCCAGTTTGGCACCGATATTGCCGGCTCGCTGATGGATGCCATCGCCCGCAAGTTACCCGAGATGCCCTACCGCCAATGAGTGCTGTATTGCCGCCCAACGCCGATGCACCAAACCCTGAGCGCTTCGGTTTCATCATCTGCTTTGCGGCGGCACTGCATGCGGCGGTGATCCTCGGCATCACCTTCAGCGTGGGCGACATCGACGTTAAACTGCCCAGCCTTGAAGTGACCCTCGCTCAATACCAGAGCAAAAATGCACCGGATAACGCCGATTACATTGCGCAGTACGACCAACAGGGCAGCGGCACGCTGGAGGAGAAAGCGGAGCTGAGCAGCCGGGTAGAAAGTGCTTTTCATGACAATACGGCGCCCACTGAGCAGGTCCTCAAACAGGCTCGAACCAGCCAGGCCAGCAATGCACGTCCCGTACTGAGCACCCAGAGCGACAGCAGCCAGCAGCTTGCATTGAACAACAGCGCAGAAGCCCGCCCCGAACAGCGCCTCAACGGCAGCGACGACGTGGATGCCCTGAGCAACAACATCGCGGCACTGGAAGCCCAGCTCGATACGCTCAATCAGGCTTACGCCAGTATGCCTCGCCCCAAATTCATCACCTCGGTGGCCACCCGCGGCTCGCCGGATGCACTTTATCTCGACCGCTGGGAAGCCCACGTAGAGCAGGTCGGCAACCTCCACTATCCCGCCGAAGCGCGGCGGCTGGGTCTGGTGGGCGAGTTGCGTCTGCTACTGATGCTTCATCCCGATGGCCGCATCGACGAAGTGCGCATTATGCGCAGCTCCGGCCACCCGGAACTGGATCGCGCCGCCAATCGCATTGTGCGTCTTGCTGCACCCTACGAGGCGATTCCAGACGACGTGCTGGATGGCAAGAATCGCCTTGGCATCGTGCGCACCTGGCGCTTTGAGCGCGATGCCCTGCGCGCCAGTGGCCGCTAGTTCGGGTCGCCGCCCCTTGAGTTTGGCGCCAACTCCCCCATACTGATTCAAGACCACTTCACTTTTTGGACTCGTCTGCCCATGCCAGAACGCGCATTTCCCTCACTGAAACACCACTTCCTGGTCTCCCTGCCCAGTCTCAGTGAAGGAATTTTTGCGCACAGCCTCTGCTATCTGTGTGAGCACGATGAACAAGGCGCGATGGGACTGATCGTCAACCATCCGCTGGACATGGACGTTAGTGAGATACTTGAGCAGCTGGAACTCGACAATCGGGCAGCCATTCCCGAAGAAGCCATTTATGCGGGCGGACCGGTTCACACCGACCGCGGCTTTGTACTGCATCGCCGAGATACACAAAGCTGGGAGGCGAGCCTGCTGGTCAACAACGATATGGCGGTTACGACCTCTCTGGATATTCTCGAAGCCATCGCCGAACAACGCGGCCCCAAAGAACACTTGATCGCTCTCGGGTATGCGGGATGGGGGCCGGGGCAACTGGAGGAAGAGCTCGCCGACAACGCCTGGCTGAGCCTGCCCGCCGACCCCAAAATTCTGTTTGAGATTCCCGCCGAAGAGCGGATCGACGCCGCCCTGGCAACACTGGGTATCAACTTCGCCCAGCTTGGATCAGACAGCGGACACGCCTGAGTCGCCGCTCTGCTAAACTGCGCACGCCCAAACCACGAGATTCACAGCCATGCCCGCCGCTCATTACTTGCTCGCCTTTGACTACGGCCTGAAATGGATAGGCTGCGCGGTGGGGCAGAGCCTGACGGGGAGCGCCAGCCCCCTGTCTGCACTGCGCGCCAAAGACGGCACGCCCCGCTGGGAAGAAATAGAAGCGCTGCTGAACGAATGGCAGCCGCAGCAGGTGCTGATCGGCCTGCCATTGAATATGGACGGCAGTGAGTCAGAAATGTGTGCCCGTGCCCGCAAATTCGGCAACCGCATTCACGGTCGTTTCGGTGTAGCCGTCAGCTTTGCCGACGAGCGCCTGTCCAGCTTTGAAGCCAAAGGCGAACTGCTGGAACAGGGCGGCGGCGACTTCAAAGAGCGCGGCGTCGACAGCCTCAGTGCCGTCCTGATCCTCGAGAGTTGGCTGCGAGAAAACGGCTGAGTTCAGCGCCCTCGCGTGCCACCACCGCCACCGCGCGGTTTCTGATCGATGTCTTCCATGCTCAGTCGCCCTGCGGCCTCTTTCATCTGCCCTACATTGTTGTCGGCACCCAGCTTGATCAGCAGGCGCAAATCGTTGGCCGAGTCGGCGTGGGCAATGGCGTCCTGATAGGTAATCTCGCCGGTACTATAGAGTTCGTAGAGCGCCTGATCGAAGGTCTGCATTCCCTGTTCGTTGGACTGACGCATCAAGTCTTTCAGCGCCGCCACGTCACCTTTGCGAATAAGATCAGCCGCCAGCGGCGTATTCAGCAGAATTTCCACACAGGCGCGACGCCCCTGCCCGTCGCGGGTCGGAATCAACTGCTGCGCCACCATGGCTTTGAGGTTGAGCGACAGATCCATCCACAATTGGGTATGCCGCTCCGGCGGGAAGAAGTGCAGAATGCGATCCAGCGCCTGGTTGGCATTGTTGGCGTGAAGCGTACACAGACAGAGGTGCCCCGTTTCAGCGAAGGTAATGGCATGCTCCATGGTTTCGCGGGTACGCACCTCGCCGATCATGATCACATCCGGCGCCTGCCGCAGCATGTTCTTCAACGCCACTTCGAAAGACTCGGTATCAATGCCCACTTCCCGCTGAGTAATGATGCACCCTTTGTGCTGGTGCACGAATTCGATGGGATCTTCCACGGTGATAATGTGGCCGCGACTGTTCTCGTTGCGGTACCCGATCATCGACGCCAGCGAGGTGGACTTACCCGTTCCCGTCGCCCCGACAAAAATAATCAGCCCGCGCTTGGTCATCGACAGGTCTTTGATGATATCCGGCAGGCCGAGGTCATCCGTAGTGGGAATCTGCGTTTCGATACGGCGCAGCACCATGCCGACCAGATTGCGCTGATAAAAAGCGCTGACCCGGAAGCGACCGACCCCTCTTGCGCTGATCGCGAAGTTGCACTCGTGATCGCGCACAAACTCGCGGCGCTGCTGCTCGTTCATCACGCCCATCACGGTTTCCCGCGCCTGTTCGGGGCTCAGCGCATTACTGCTCACCGGAATCAACTGGCCGTTCAACTTCACTGACGGCGGGACCCCCGCCGAAATAAACAGATCCGACGCGCCTTTTTCCTGCATCAGACGCAGCAGTTTTTCAATTTCCAAAAACGATCTCCCCGGCGTTCAGGCCGTTAAAAGTTCTCCGGGAACCGCGCCTTCAGGCGGGCGGCATCGCGGGTAATCTGGCGTTTGGCCAGCAGGTCTTTCAGACACTGATCCATGGTCTGCATGCCGACATTGGCGCCCGACTGAATCGCCGAATACATCTGTGCGACTTTGTCTTCGCGAATCAGGTTTCGGATCGCCGGGGTGCCAATCATAATTTCGTGGGCAGCCACCCGACCGCCTTCAGGCTTTTTCAACAGGGTCTGGGAAATAACCGCCTGCAGCGACTCCGACAACATGGAGCGCACCATGGATTTTTCCTCACCGGGGAACACGTCCACCACCCGGTCGATGGTCTTGGCGGCCGAGGTGGTGTGCAAGGTACCAAACACCAGATGCCCGGTTTCCGCGGCGGTTAATGCCAGACGGATGGTTTCCAAATCCCGCAGCTCGCCCACCAGAATAATATCGGGGTCTTCCCGCAGCGCCGAGCGCAGCGCTTCATTAAAGCCGTGGGTATCGCGGTGCACTTCGCGCTGGTTTACCAGACATTTTTTGGATTCGTGCACAAATTCGATGGGGTCTTCGATCGTGAGGATATGGTCGAATTTATTATCGTTGATGTAGTCGATCATCGCCGCCAGCGTGGTGGACTTACCGGACCCCGTTGGACCGGTGACCAGCACCAGCCCTCTGGGCAGCATGGATACATCGGTAAACACCTTGCCCATGCCCAGGTCTTCGAGGGTCAGCACGCGAGAGGGAATGGTCCGGAATACCGCACCGGCACCGCGGTTCTGGTTAAAGGCATTGACCCGGAAGCGGGCCACGCCCGGCACCTCGAAGGAGAAATCCGTTTCCAGAAACTCCTCGTAATCCCGGCGCTGACGGTCGTTCATGATCTCGTATATCAGGCGATGAACTTCCCGGTGGTCCATGGCGGGAACATTGATTCGGCGCACATCACCGTCGACCCGGATCATCGGCGGCAGGCCGGCAGACAAATGCAGGTCAGAGGCGTTTTGCTTGGCACTGAAGGCCAGCAATTCGGTAATATCCATGGTTCTCCTTACAACACAGCACAGTGCAGGGCCGGAACAGACACCGGCATTATCGCAGTTACGTACCACAAGCAAAGCGATCTGGAGCATAAATCGGCCATGAGCTCGCCGCAGACCATTACCGCCAATATAGCAGCCCTTCGCCAACGCATCGTCCAATCTGCCAGTGACGCGGGGCGCGATCCAGCGGAAATTACCCTGCTGGCGGTAAGCAAAACCCGAAGTGCCGAGGAAGTCGCGGTGGCGCTGGATGCCGGACTGACGCAAATCGGCGAAAACTACCTGCAGGAAGCCCTCGACAAACAGGCCGCCCTGCAAGGCCGAAACGCCTGCTGGCACTTTATCGGTCCGATTCAATCCAATAAGACCCGCGAAATTGCCAGCCACTTCGACTGGGTACACAGTGTCGATCGCGAAAAAATCGCCCGGCGCCTCAGCGAGCAGCGCCCCGAGGGAAAGCCGCCACTGAAAATCTGCCTGCAGGTGAATATCAGTCGCGAGGACAGCAAGTCCGGCGTGCTTCCCGAGGACGCCCTGACACTGGCCAAACAGATTACCGCCTTGCCCGCGCTACAACTGCGCGGACTGATGGCCATTCCCGCCGCCAGCGATGACCCTGCCGAGCAGCGAGCCGCCTTCGCCGCGCTGCGTGCTCTGCGCGACACACTGCAACAGGCATTGCCCGATCAAACACTCGACACCCTGTCGATGGGCATGTCAGGCGATATGGATGCCGCCATTGCCGAAGGCAGCACCTTGATCCGCATCGGTACTGCGCTATTTGGGCCGCGTCCGGCCAAAGCGAAGTAAACACGCATTTGGGCGCGACTTTCGGCGGCCTTTCCCGGCCTGATATACTCGCCAACCACGCTGCCGCCCCATCTGTATTCACGGCAGTATAGCCATCACCCGGAGGATTTCGGTGAGCACAGCAACCATTGGATTTATCGGCGGCGGTAACATGGCGGCCAGCATTATCGGCGGCCTGTTGACCAGCGGCGTCGATGCCCGGCAACTGCGCGCCGGCGACCCGAGCCAGGAGAGCCTCGACCGCCTGGCTTTGCTTGGCCCGATTACCACCAGCCAGGATAACCTCGACATTATTCCGGGCTGCGATGTGCTCGTCATGGCGGTCAAACCCCAATTGATGAAAGTCGTCTGCGCGGGTATTGCCGATACCGTGCAGGCCAGCAAGCCGCTGATTATCAGTATTGCGGCGGGCGTGACCAGCGACAGCCTTAACCAGTGGCTGGGCGGCAATCTTGCCATTGTGCGCTGTATGCCCAACACCCCTGCGCTGTTGCGCTGTGGCGCTACCGGCCTGTTCGCGAACACCGCGGTCAGCGAGATCCAGCGCCAACAGGCACAGCAGATTCTCGACGCCGTGGGCCTGGCGCTGTGGGTGGAACAAGAAAGTGAACTGGACGCCGTCACCGCGGTCTCTGGCAGCGGTCCGGCCTATTTCTTTTTGATGATGGAAGCCATGCAGGCAAGCGGTGAAGCACTGGGGCTCAGCCCCGACGTTGCCAAGCAGCTCAGCCAGCAAACCGCGCTGGGCGCAGCCAGAATGGCACTGGAAAGCGACGTGGACGTGGCCGAACTGCGCCGCCGGGTGACCTCGCCGAAAGGCACCACGGAGCGCGCCATTACTATTTTTGAAGACGGCGGTTTCCGCGCGCTGGTGCAACAGGCACTGCAGGGTGCCGCGGACCGCGCCGACGAACTGGGCCGCGAACTCGAAGGGGAATAAAACACCGATGTCTGCCGCAAACGATATCTCCTACCTGCTGGTCAATACCGCTGTCGGGCTTGCCCTGATCGTGTTTCTGCTGCGCCTGATACTGCAACTGGTGCGCGCTGATTTTTACAATCCCATCTGCCAGACCATTGTTAAAATCAGCAACCCGCTGGTCTTGCCACTGCGCCGGGTACTACCACCACTGGGCCGTATCGACAGCGCCTCACTGCTGATCGCCTTCGCCATTCAGGCACTGGGTATTGTCGTGCTGTGTCGACTGCTGTTCGGAGCGATTCCCAATCCGGCGCAGATTCTGCTGTGGTCAGCCATCGGCCTTGTGGGAGCGGTGGTCAACTTTTACTTCTTTGCCATCATCGGCAGCATCATTTTGAGCTGGGTCGCGCAGGGCAGCTACAACCCCGGTGCACAGCTCCTGTATCAAGTTACCGAGCCCGTCATGGCGCCCTTTCGCAAGCTGGTCCCTCCGCTGGGAGGTCTGGACCTCTCCCCGATTTTTGTCTTCTTGCTGATTAACGTGATCGAAGTCCTGTTGCGGCATATGGGCGCATCCGTAGGCCTGCACCCCGCACTGGTGATCGGTCTGTAAATTGCCATGACGGCGTTTTACCGCTGGCAGGACAATACTCTGCTGTTGTTCTGCCATATTCAACCCGGCGCCAGCCGGGATGAGTTTGCCGGCCTGCACGGCGAGCGACTGAAAATCCGGCTGCGCGCCGCCGCCGTTGACGGCAAGGCCAACGCCGCACTCTGCGCCTTTCTCGCCAAGCGCTTCAAGGTAAAGAAAGCCGATATCGAACTCAGTTCGGGGGCGCAAAGTCGGCAAAAAACCCTTAGAATTCAAACACCCGGAATACTACCGGCAGAACTTTCCATTTCTGCTGAACACAGCGACAAGGGATAAGGCGATCAGGTGACACAACACCCATCTCAGGAGCCAGACAGCGTAGGCATTGTCCAGCCGCAAACGCTGCATTTCGATCAGCCGCTGGTACTGTCCTGCGGCCGCAGCCTGCCGGAACACGATGTGGTTTACGAGACCTACGGTGAACTGAACGCCGCGCGCAGCAATGCCATTCTGATCTGCCACGCACTGAGCGGCCACCATCATGCGGCGGGCTATCACAGCGAGGACGAGCGCAAACCCGGCTGGTGGGATTCCTGCATCGGCCCCGGCAAACCCATCGACACCAATGTGTTTTTCGTGCTCAGCATCAACAATATTGGCGGCTGCCACGGCTCCACCGGCCCCGTCAGCATCAACCCCGAAACCGGTAAGCCCTGGGGACCAGACTTCCCCTATCTGCGTTGTCGCGATTGGGTAGAAAGCCAGCGTTTGATGATGCAGCACTTCGGCATCGAACAATGGGCCGCCATTATCGGCGGCAGTCTGGGTGGCATGCAGGCCATGCGCTGGGCATTGGAATACCCGGACGCCACGCGCCATTGCGTCGTGATTGCCTCGGCCATGAAGCTGTCCGCGCAGAACATTGCCTTCAATGAGATCGCGCGCAACGCGATCATGTCAGACCCCGAGTTTCACGGTGGCCGCTATCTGGAGCACAACACCCTGCCGCGACAGGGGCTGTCGCTGGCGCGCATGATCGGCCACGTGACCTATCTGTCGGACGATGGCATGAAAGAGAAATTCGGCCGCGATCTGAAAGCCGGCGATCTCCGTGTCGGCGCCGAAGGGCCGGTCGAGTTTCAGGTGGAAAGCTATTTGCGCCATCAGGGCTCGCGATTTGCCGAAACCTTTGACGCCAATACCTATCTGCTGATGACCAAAGCGCTGGATTACTACGACCTGGCGCGCGAGTACGACGACGACCCGGTCGCTGCTTTCAGCCACGCCAAGTGCGCATTTATGGTGGTGTCGTTCACCTCGGACTGGCGCTTTGCTCCCAGCCGCTCGCGGGAAATTGTCGACGCGCTGGTCGCGGCCGGTAAATCGGTGAGCTACGCGGAGATTGAGGCGAACCACGGCCACGATGCCTTCCTTATTCCTATTCCGCGCTACGTATCGGTATTCAACGCGTATATGAAGCGTGTGGCGGAGGGCCTGTGATGCGTTTTGATCTGACCCTGATCCAACCCTGGATTAAACCCGGCGCCCGCGTTCTCGACCTCGGCTGTGGCGACGGGACGCTGCTGAAAACGCTCGGCGATGAAAAACAAGTGTCCGGTCTGGGCTTGGAAATCGACCCCGATAACATCACCGAGGCGCTGAACAAAGGCGTGAACGTGATTGAACACGACCTCAACACCGGTCTGGGCAATTTCCGCGACGACAGCTTCGATGTGGTGGTCATGACCCTGGCCCTGCAAACCCTGCGCTATCCGCATCTGGTGATCGATGAGATGCTTCGGGTGGGCCGCGAATGCATCGTCACCTTCCCTAACTTCGGGCACTGGCGCAGCCGCTGGCACCTGAGCGGACGCGGTCGTATGCCGGTCAGCAAGTTTCTGCCATACGCCTGGTATGACACACCCAACATCCACTTCTGCACAGTCAGGGATTTTGAGGTGCTCTGCGCCGAGCGCCATATCCGTATACTCAACAGCAGCGTCGTCAGCGGCGACAATACCCAGGGCGCGCTGGCTCAGCGCTTCCCGAATCTGCTGGGTGTCACCGCCGTTTACCACATCAGCAAATAAATGCCCTGTCAGGCGAGGAGACAAGCATGCGCGTTTTCAAGCGGCTTAACATTCTGTTGATCGGCCTGATCGCGGCGCTGCCCGCGATCGCGCAAGAAGACACGCCCCCCGAGGCCGCGCCGACCAGCAAACAGTTTGGCGATGTCACAGTGCACTTTACCGTGCTGAACACCAGCTTTCTCAGCCCACAAGTGGCTCGCAGTTACGGGATCGTGCGTGGCGACAACAAGTTTTTAATGAATGTTGCCGTCAGCAAACAGGAGGAGCAGCGCAGTCGCGCCTTGCGCGCCGAGGTCAGCGGCAGCAGCTCCGACCTGATCCACCGCACCCCGCTGGAATTTCGCGAAGTGATTGAACAGGACGCGATTTACTACATCGCCGAGTTGGAGATCGACAGTAAGCGCGAACGCCGGGACTTTCGCCTGAGTGTGAAAACGGACGAGCGCCCACAGCCCTACGACATCCAGTTCAACAAACAGCTTTACCGCGACGGAGACTGATGTGAGCAGCAAAATTGTGGTGGCCACCGGCAATCGAGGCAAGCTCGCCGAATTCAGCCAATTGCTGGGCGAGCGCTTCGAGCTACTCAGCCAGAAAGACCTGAAGGTAGACGAAGCCGAGGAGACCGGCCTGAGCTTTGTTGAAAATGCGCTGCTCAAAGCCCGCAATGCCGCCGCCCAGACCGGCCTTCCCGCGCTGGCGGACGACTCCGGCCTCTGCGTGAACGCGCTCAACGGCGCCCCCGGCATCTACTCCGCCCGCTTCGCCGGCGATGGCGCCAGTGACACCGACAACAACGCCAAACTCGTTGAGAAACTGGCAGGCGAGAACAACCGCCACGCCCATTTCCACTGCGCACTGGTGTTTGTGCGCCACGCCGCCGACCCCGCTCCGATCATCTGTGAAGGCCGCTGGCCCGGCGAAATTATCGATACGGCCAGAGGCGGCAACGGCTTCGGCTACGATCCTCACTTTTACGTCGCGGCGCTGGATAAAACCGCAGCGGAACTCCCTCCGGAAGAGAAAAACCGACTCAGCCATCGCGGCCAAGCCGTCGCCGCATTTGTTGAGCGGTTTAAAGAAGAAATGCGATAGACAGCTTCCCCAGCCTCTCCACCCCGGCTCGGAGGCCGGGGTGACGGAGCGGTACAGGCCCAACCGCCATCACCGCTAACCACAACACCGTCATCCCGGGATCCAGAGCCACCTAACCCGAAATTACCCACCGAGCAAAACCCGGCGTAGTGGGATTGGACCCCGGCTCGGAGGCCGGGGTGACGAAGTGGTGCAAGCCCAACCGCCATCACCGCTAACCACAACACCGCCATCCCGGGCTTGCCCCGGGATCCAGAGCCACCTAACCCGAATTTACCCACGAGCAAAACTCCAGTGCGGTGGGATTGGGCCCTGGCTCGGAGGCCGGGGTGACGAAGTGGTCTAAGCGCAACACCACTGAACAACGCGCTGTAAAAAGGAATAACTTCACCCTTCCGCTACAAGCAAACACAAAGCATCAGAAACAAAAAAGGGCCCGATAGACCGCAGCATTTGCTACGTTCCATCGGGCCCCGTCCCTAAGCGGCTTTACGATTCGGGCTGAGGCTCCATTTTGCGGCGGAAGCTGCCTGAGATACGCACCACATTGTCACCGCCTGGCATGATTTGCTCACCGTCGATAATCAGCGCTGTGGCCGTGTAGGTGCCGGTCACATAGCCATTGTCATCGCTGAGAATTTCGACCTGACAGGCAGCGCCATCCAGCGTGAGCTCAGCCTTGGCGTCGCGGTCGTACTGCGTAGTCTGATACAGCGCGCCAATCGCTTGCAGATTTACCTGCACCGCGCGATTGTCGGCACTGTTCACATCAGCGCAGTTATACACACCCACTTCACGCGGCATATTGATCACGTCCAACTGGAGCCCTTTGCGGCGATCCAGAGTGCGATGACCGTACTGGTTGTAAGCGGTCTCATAGCCATACAGCTGATCGAAGGGGTCATAGATAAATTTGAAACGATCACCGGTTTGCCAGTGGCCACTGCCGTCTTCAACGCGCAGGGTCATGCCGACTTCGTTGGGCGCCAGTTCGCCTTCGTCACCGCTGTCATCATCGGGGCGCGTCAGCACGACAGCATAGTTACGGAATTTCCCGCTGATTTCCAAACGGCGGTCTTCGCCCTCCAGCAAGTTTTCCTGAGCAAACAAGGTCGCGGTATAACTGGCGTCGTAGAACTTGCCACCGCGCGACACGGTAACGATTTCACACTCGCCACCGCTGTCATCAGAGCTGTAACGCTGCTCAAGCAGGTAAGTACCCACTTTCACCCACATCTGCATAGCCCCAGAGCGATTCCGGTACTCAGTGCCGCAGTTGTAGGTGGTGTCTCCGGCAAAGCCGCCGTTGGGCTGGGTGCCTGCATGCAGGCTGATGATATCGGAGGCATTGCCGGTAAACGGCGGCGTGCCGTCATCAGGGCTGGTACCGCCGAGACCAACAGGGTTGTCCAACAGGAAGTGCTGATCTGAGCCGAGTTCGAAACTGGGGTTGTCGGCCAATTCGATACTGCCGAAGTATTCCAGCGGCAACTCGCCCTCCAGTGCCCCGGCCGTACCAACATGGTCATAAACCTTAAATGGCACATTTTCGAGCTGGATTTCGTAATCGCCTTTCTCCAGGCTGGCCGACAGGATAACGCCCTGCATGCCCCCCAGTTCGCTGACATAATCCACGCGTACCGTACAGTTGCTTGCACTGTATTCGCCTCGGTTATCCGGCGCCCCCGACGTAGCGTTCATCGACAGCACGATTTGCAGCTCGTCGTTGCACACCTGTTCACCAAGCACATGGGGGATATAAAACAGCATAAAGGCAGGCAACAGTCCGTCATAGGCAGTGGTATCCACCTCTTTGCGGGTATCCACTTTAAACTGAAGCTGTCGGATTCCATTCAGTGTGGTGTACACACTGCCGAAGTCCAGCAGATAGCGGTAATCGCTGTCTGCAAACTTCAAATAGGCGCCATTCTTGCCATTCAGGGGATCGTAAACTGGGTTGTCGAGATCGCCAGCGACACCACCGCCGCCGGTCTCGCCGCCTGTTTCACCGCCGCCGCTATTTTCGATCGTCGCCTTAAAGTAGCCATTGCTCACTACCCGACGAGGCTCCTCGCCCGAGAAATTCCCGGAGAAGTAACCCTCATAGACCGGACCGGCCTGTACCACTTTAATCACGCAGTCGCCGTTGTTCGAGGCCAGCCCTGACTGATCGAGATCGTCGGCATTGATGTACTGCAGTACGGTGTCGTGGCCATTATCGTCGCAGGAATAGGTGCCTACTGTTGCCGGCACGTGCACTCGCCACTTCTCGCGTCGCTCACTATCCAGCCCCTCGAGATAAACCAGCCCATTGCCGTTGTTGCTGGTTAGGATGTCGACAACATCAGTGAAGGTATAAGTCACACCGTCGATATCGCCAGTGAAACCATCGCCAGTGAAGCGGCCTTTGCCTTGATTATCGACTTCCGGGTCGGTCTGGCCGCCGGTTTCTCCGCCAGTCTCACCACCGGTTTCTCCGCCAGTCTCACCACCGGTTTCTCCGCCAGTCTCACCACCGGTTTCTCCGCCAGTCTC